>Ga0334885_1000120_pt1 | contig 139927 bp, 93 predicted proteins | sample GraSluR1_MG_8_FD_207233 | JGI IMG/M metagenome (GOLD analysis project Ga0334885, IMG submission 207233) | Sludge microbial communities from methane-producing bioreactor in Wageningen University, Netherlands - Granular Sludge_31_05-R1 | ecosystem: Engineered > Bioreactor > Anaerobic >...
GTAAGAAGTTACCATTGCGAACTGTCTTTGAAGACCAATGACGGACTTTAACTTTGGCCTTACCCTTCGTCTTGTCTGTTTACTCCAAACGAAAATAATATTTTGTTGCAAACATAGGATGACGGAGTAGGTGTGCGTCATCGCGAGGAGGCCGCAGGACGACGAAGCGATCTGTTAATCCCATTCATCCAAATAATTACTTAAGTCCTTCCACTCTGGATTATAATTATCTATTAAAGCAGTTTTTTTCGCTCTCGATCCTCCCTTTAATTGTTTCTCTCGTCCAATTGCATCCTCAATACGATTAAAACCTTCGAAGTAAACTATTTTTGTGCAATTGTATTTTTTGGTGAATGCATTGATGTGTTTTCCTGTCCTGTGTTCTTCTAATCTTCTTGGTAAATTACTCGTAACCCCTGTGTAAAGAACAGTGTTGTTATTATTGGTAAGGATGTAAACATATCCCCCGTATTTCATGGTATGCATTTTAAGATTGCTTCTTCAAACTTCAAAAAACGAAGTTTTCATCGCAATGACGGAGAAATGTTCGTCTTCGCGAGGAGGCCGTAGGACGACGAAGCGATCTGTTTTGAAAGATTGCTTCGCTCCATTTCATTTCGCTCGCAATGACGTATAGTAGACGTCTTCGCGAGGAGACCATAGGATGACGGTTAGTGTCCCTACAGCTTCGCCCGGTAACCCACAGGAGAATTTTTGTGGGAGAGCTGGTTTGTTCTACAAAAATAACTATAAAACCTTAATTATAGTGCTTTATGTTTAGTATTAACAATTAATTGTAGTTTTTGCTTAGTTATGAATAAAATGAAATAGGTAGGATGTTCTTCGATGGTTTCGAGTACATTGGTGTCTTCGAGAGCATTCTGCCGGTGATTTCGAGAGCCTCAATCACCGGTCGATCACTTCGGATGGGACAGTGGCCTCCTCAGGTACCGTAATGTCCTAGAAGCCACCGGTATCATTTATCCCTATAAGCAATCGACAGATCGGGTAACATTTGTTCAGAACTCCTTATAAGTGCTTCCTTTTTTTTTCTGCTCCATCCCTGAACCTGTTTCTCTCTGTAGAAGGCTTCGTCGATCCTTTGAAACTCTTCGTAGTATACTAATTTTACTGGAAGTCTTTTCTTGGTGTGATTTGCGCCTTCGCCATTTTGATGTTGTGCAAGGCGTAACTCCAAGTTATTTGTGCTACCGGTATAGTAACTACCATCGGAACATTCCAGTATGTACATGTAGCCTTTCATTTGTTTTTGTTTTTCCGGTGATTTCGAGAGCACTCAATCGGTGTCTTCGAGAGCCTCAGCCACCGCGAGAGCCTCAGGCACCGGAACATTCGGTGGCTGAGGCTCTCGAAGCCACCGTTTACTCCCCAAACGCATTGGGAATATGGAAAGGGGGTCCTGTTTCGGGTATTCTCCAAATAGTGATATCCTGATAATCCCAGATACTGCTACATCCATTGGATTCGTTTACAATTCTAAGGCGATATGAGTTAACGTTGTTGATACCAGGTCCTGTCCATACTAAGTTCTCTGTGGTAAACGGATAGGGATTATCTGCTGCAGAGGTTAATGTTATGGTTTGGTATGGTGTTTCATCAAGTTCAAGATAGTAAGTGAAGTTCAACCCAAAAGCTCCGCTTCGTCCCAATAAAAGTGTAACCGCATCCCCATCGCATATATCCGACGAACCAAATGCAGTTAACGACACATTGGGTGAAGGATTGATTACAACACTCTGCGAAATCTCTGTAAGAGGTTCTGAGGGACCCTGTCTCAGTTCGATTAGACCTGCCGCTGCGCCCGACCATTGCACCTCAATAATGTAGGTACCCTGTCCCGACAAAATTGTACCATCGGTAATGGTCCATTCGTAAATGTGTCCTACCTCAGCCTTGGAGTAGTATTCCTCGGTAGAGTACGCACAAACATTGAAGTTTCCAACAATTACTGGCCAGTCGCGTACGGTAACAACATATTCAATAGTGGTACTACAGCTGTTGGGACCAGAAGTGGTTTCAACCAATTGTAGAGTAACGGTTCCCGGTGTATCACCCCATTCTGCTGTTACCGTTGATGTGGTTTCGTTGGTAAGGGTAGCCGATGCTCCACCAGTTGTACCAATAACTGACCATACGTAAGTGTTTGTGGGGTTATTGGCAACAGAATAGTTATTTGTTGTACTGATCATTACCGTTGTGGGACCACTGATAACAGGATTGGGGGTTGGATAAAGTGTAAGTGTGGCATCTCCAACAAGGATAACACCATTCAAATCATTACCGTCAAGCACCTCATCTATCGTTATCACATAATCACCAGCACCAGAAATCATGTAGAGTTCTTCGTAAGTAAAATCTACTACATGTATTCCCTCGTCCAAGTTGGGAAGAGTAACCTGATTTCCTCCATTGATCAAATATGTAAGCTGTAATGGAGGTGTACCAGCAACAACGAAAGTAACTGGAAGGGTTGAACCATCATTACACATTCCCCCATCGGTTCCAGTAATCTGCCCCGAAGCCGTAAGCTCTAATCCAAGCGTGAACTGCTTGGCCGAACCCGATGAACTAACAGGTGTTGATGTTCCTACGGTTCCTGAAGTTTGTCCACCATCTACAATGGTGCTTCCAACTATAGTCCAGGGAGGCTGATACTCAGCAATTCTTATCTTCTGACGTCCCAGAGCATCTGTTGGTATCAACTGGCTATCGCCATCCCAACGTATACGAATATTTGTTGTTGTTCCACTTACACCTGTAACCTCCCAATACTCATTGTTACTAATTACCTGTAAAGGAGCAGTTAGGTTAAGTTGATCAGCAGGAGGAGTGTTAAAGTACTGTCCCGTCCAGTACTGATTTCCTGAAGAGGTAACTCCCGAAATGTAAACCGGACCATATCTACCATCGTTACCAACCGGGAAAGTAAAGGTGCCGCTGTTCTGCACCATTTTACGCAAAGGCCCATCAACGTAAGCCGATTCGTTGCCTCCCGATAATGCCGAGGAGCTACTCCACTCCATCGTCAGTAGATTAATGGCATCGGTATTTATAATACCTGAAGTAAGGATAAGGGTTCTATTAATTCTTACAGGGCTGCTAAGGGTAACCGTTGTTCCTGCTGTTTTATTCAGCGTAAAATTGTAGAAGTTTTCTCCTCCTGTTGCTGTAATGGTTTGTTCATTCCCTCCTGCAAAAATAACTGTTCCTGTTCCGGGTATAAACCCTCCGTTAACTGTGCTTGCCCAGTTGCCATGAATTGTTATATTCCGGTTGTTTATGTTATTCCTTAGATTTCCGTTTGAAATGGTTAAATTCCCCAATACAGTAAAGTCTGTTGCAGGAATTGTTTTGTCTCCATTACCTGTGAATAGAATATTCTGATAGGTGTAAATGTTTGAGGGGATCGTACCAGCCCCATCGAAATTTACGGTGCTTCCGGTAGTATTCATAAATCCTGAAGGATCGCCTCCCGGAAAAACAAAGGAACCTCCACCTGTGGCAGAAATGCTGATAGTACCTGCTCCTGTGATATAACCCATGTTATGACCAATCTTTGTACCCAGGCTTAATGTTGCACCCGAGGCTATATCGACCGAACCAGCATAAGCCCCATCCTGATTTGTTGTCACGGTGTGTCCCGGCATTATGAATACAGGGTGTCCCATGGGACCATTTGCAGGGGTAATTCCACTTCCTGGAGAATCAAGTTCCCAGGTTCCACTGTTGCCCCAGTTCCCATTGCCAACGCTGTAATATTTCCTTACAATCCCAAAATTATTCACGTCGCCAGCGGTGTAGTCGCCGTTAATGTAATCCACGCCTGATAATGAGATTGTATTATCGGTTGTGTTGATGGTTCCATTGTTCGAGTACCATGTGTAATCGAACAGCCGAGCATCCACGTAGTTTGCCTCAGTCCCTTCCACGTCCAACTCCGAGTAGGTGTAGGTGTGCGATACGGTGGGTGTAGCTCCAAAGCCCGTTGAGGAGACGCTCCAGTGGTACTGCAACTCATCACCATCGGCGTTTGTACACATGGGGTGTTTAGCATCAACCGGTTTAAGCGTTATGGTGCCTGCTGCTCCGCCTGTGTTTGTAACGTTCATGGTTACCGGGGTATATTTTCCACCATCGGTACCCACTCCAACCGGAAAGGTGAAGCTACCTGTGGCATCATACTCCTTGGTAACCCCAAGATCGGAGAGGGCTCCGTTGGTAACAATAAATCTGCCTGTCCCTGGTGCATTTGTTCCTGTTCCAATTATTGCTGATGGCCCAAATGTTAACCTATTATCACCAATGAATAACTTAGAATTGGTGGTTGTATTAGATGAAAAATCTAACCTATTATTAATTCTAACGGATCCGTTAAGAACAACTCCATTTGCATAGAAAATATTTATCCTGCCCAAACTTCCTGTACCATCGGAGTAAATGTTTTGTAACTGGGAAATATTATAAAACGTAAGCCTTCCATTTCCATTGGCGGTACAACTAAAACTATTATTAATGTAAAGGTTTTTATAAATTAATAAATGACTGTTGTTATTTTGTATCAGACTACCATTATTCAAATATAGGTTACCATATACCCAATAGTTATTGTTTTCAAAAGTTATGGCACCTCCGGAAACTAAATTAATTTCTATTTCTCCAAAGTAGAATCTATTTCCAACTTCGTTGTAAACTATTTGGTTTAATCCGTTAAATGTAGTTATCTGAGTATTTGTACCACGAATATAACCGTTGCTAACACTTCCACTCCTTGAAATTAGATCGCCTGCAATTGTAACATCAATTGAATTTGTATTAAAAGAAGATTCAGAAGGACCATCTATTACCAAACTTCCTTTAAACGTTGCCGGAAATGTTTTAAGCACAGCTGTTTTCGCATTGGTTTCGCCGTTTACGGTGAGGCTCCATACCGGGCAACCCAAGTAAAGGTTAAAGTAGTTAGTTGTGGCACCCGTGGTACTAGTTCCAGTGTGTATTGTTCCTCCGGTTGCGCTGCTAGCGGCAGGATTTAAGTACAGCTCACCAAAGGTATTGGTTGAGTTGCCAGAGGTTACTCCCTGTGCCAATCGAAGATCTCCTCCGCTCATAATGAAACTGCCACTGTTAAGAACTTCCAGAAGGGCTCTCTTTATCTGATCAGCATCCCTGTTCTTTCCGTAAATGTAAACATCACCTCCACTCTGCCTATATGTTAAATTACCTGTAGCAATGGTGGTTGAACGTCGTATCTGCCCGTTTACATTAAGCGTACCTCCGCTAACCGAAACTTCGGGGTTTCCTCCGGTGCCATACTCAATATCGTTGTGGTTATTATTGGCTGCAGCACCCACGTTCATGGTGCCTGCTTGTACCTCCAGTTTTCCTACAAGCAATATATCAGCATTATCGTTGGCTGCACTGCCAACAGTAACGGTGGAGCCGTTTACTGAAAGACAACCCGTTGCGGGTATGCTAAATGAGCTATTTGTTGTAAGCGTAAGGTTCAAACTTGCCCCGCTAAAGCGTATTGTACCATTGCTTATGGTAAGCGCCTGCCCAAGGGCTGTGTTAAGGTTAAACTCATCAGCAGTAACATTTATTACCGGAGTTTGTGAAACTCCTTTATCTACGTAAACACGGTTTAGAGTGGTTGTTCCAGTACCGCTAAAAGTTCGGTTGGCCGTTCCCATAAAGTATATATCGGCGTACTTGCTGCTTCCGGGGTTAAGGTTCAGTGTTCCCTCGTTCACCACATCGCCGTATAGGTTTAGCCTATGGGGTTGAGGAGTTGCCCCGGCTGTATTAACCACAAGTGAGGCTTCGCTGGCTATGCTAAGGGTATCGTTTAGCACTAAAACCTGTGTTCTGGTGTTATCAAGCCTAAATGTTCCCGTTTCCTCTATCATGGTTTTCCCATCAACTGTAATGGTTGTTGCGGCATCACTTGACGTTACGGTTGTTCCTGCTCCTTTTATTGACAAATTTCCCGATGCTTCAATATTGATATCGGGGAAGATTATTGTACGCGATGCAGCAGGGTTTATAGTCAAATGGTGATACGCTGAACTTCCAAGGGTTTTGGTAATAACCACGTCGTCGATATAAACATCATCGGTATTGCCTCCCTGATATAGAAAAGCAATATAAACCGTTGAATTTCCAGCAAAATCTGAAAGATCAACGGTATGCTCTACCCAAGTATCCTCTGGACCCTGTCCCAATTCTTGCACCTCAACGAATGAAGCGGGATTACTATTCGTTGTGGAAATCCATATACCTTGATAGGTATAACGATTAGCGTTATTGTTTCTTCGCCAAAACTTTAATTCATATGCTGCAGATTCTGTTAGATTTAAAGGTGGTGTTATTAGTAAATCATCTTGATAATACCATAATAATCCGAAAAAATAGGATTGAGGGAGATGTCTTGCCGAAAACGTACCGTTATTGCTTTCAACATTGCTCCTTTCCCACTGAGTTCCTCCCTCATCTGCTGGCCTACTGGCAGTTGACCAACCTGTTGGAGGAAACGCCCCTTCAAATCCCTCGCTTAAAAGGGTTGTGGTGGTTTTGGCCCCCGAGGGCATGGTAAAGTCTTGCGTGCCGGTGGTATAGTACTCAACGGTACCGCCATTCTCTCCTAAAAACTCGCCAAAATCGCCCCCTGGGAATTCTGCTGTTGGCGTGGCCGAAGAGATTCGCAGGGTTCCTCTACCCGAAATGGTGCTCTGGTATATAAGCCCAAAGAAATGACCCGTTGAGGTGGTAACATCCAAAACGGCATTCTCCTGAATTTCGAGGCTTCCAACACGCTTATCGTTTTCGTCGGCAGGTATGGTAATCGTATGCCCTATTCGAATAACCACTGGGCTACTCTCAGCGGGCAACGAGGTTGCAGGTGCATTCCCTAGCGGATCGTTGGTCCACGAGGTGTAATCTGTTCCTGATAAATCGCTCCAGTTTCCACTTTGGCGGCTAAAAAAAGTTTGCACAGCACCAAACGAATCGAACTCTCCTGCAGTGTAGTGTCCACGTGGTTGATCAATCTCATCAAACAATATTTCGTTGGTGGAGTTGGTCACCTTATCGGTATTATTCACAAAGGTCCATGTAATGGGGTAGTAAAATCCAGGGATGTAAAGGTCCTCTGTTCCCACCACGTCAGCCTGATCGTAGTAGAAACGCATCCTAATGTTTCCGGGTGTAAATCCGCTCATCTCCTCTCTCCGCACATTCCAGTAATAGTTAAGGATATTAGTTGCTGTTGCCAGAGGATGAATTGAATTAACAGGATTAATGGTAATGGTTCCCCATGCCGAAGGTGCTGCATCAATTTCAACCCTTGCCGGGGTATATTTTCCGCTAACCCCAACAGGAAAACGGGTCGTTCCTGTTGCGCTATAGGTTCGTTCAACACCAAGATCTGATTGTATGCCCGCAGTTTGTATCATACGGGTTACCGAGAAATTACCTGTGGTTGTGGCTGGAGCCAGATCATCGTATATATTGGATGTGGCCGAAAGGGAAAGCCTTGTACTTCCTATGTTTAGCACGGCAGCTGTATTAGCCAGTCTTAGGTTTCCTGTTACTAATTGGTTTGCGGTTTGTGTGGTTGTTCCCGTTGCTTTGTTTAGGGTTAGGTTGCCGAACACCCCGGTTCCGTTTCCATTAAGCACCTGATCACCTGCTCCGTTGAGCTGAATGCTTCCACCTGTTGCACTCTGGTGGGTTCCACTGTTGGATATGCTACCGGCAACGTATATGGTATTGCCCACATCTCGCAGGGTGGTTTCGCTGGATATTAAAATATTGCTCCTAACAGTTAGATTGTTGGTAATGGATAGAATGGATGCATTTTTTAGCTCCATATTATATAAACCATCGGTTACTGTTCCAGCATTGGTAAAACTTTGTAAGGTAAATCCATTGAAAATAGTTGTATTTATACCGGGGGTATAGGTGCCATTCAGGGTATAGTTTCGCCCTACTGTTATGTCCTCATCATTTGCAATAAATCTGGCATTAGCGCCAATGCTTAGGTTGTTTAGAACCTTTAACTCTCTTATATCCGTTGCTGGAACAACAGTATTTCCTCCATCTGTTTGCTGCGCAATGGCAAGGAGTTCGGTGGTGTAAGCGGCTGTTCCGGTAATATTCAGATTATAGAAAGGAGCAGCACTATTTACGTATGCATTCCTTGCCGATGCGTTTATGGTAACTGTTCCTCCTGTTACCGAAATATTGGTTTCGTTAGCATTAACTAACCAACTCCAGTTGCTGGCTTGTCCTCCATCGTAGTATGTAGAATTATTTACATTGATAATACCCCCTGTCATAATGTATGTATTATCGCCAAAGGGCAACGCAAAAGCAGGATGGGTATCGGCATAATTATCGCCACTTATATTTAAAATACCCCCACTCATCATGAAAGTTCCTCTATGGGTTCCCAGCTCCAAACGGCTCGAGGTTCTAAAAGCGGTTGTGTTAATGGTGGGTGCCGAAGCCGAGCCCTCGATTTCGAGGACTCCATATTCCCTAAGAATAATACCCTGCTGACCTGTTGAGGTAAATGTAGAACTACCCATTACCTTCAGTTTGCCGTAAACAACAATACAGGAAAAGTTTGCTTGGCTCGTTACATCTACACTGGCCCCATCAAGTATTATGGTAGCATCCTGATCGATAGCATAGTATAAGCTAGTCCCAGCTGCCGTCAATAATCTTGGAATAGTAATGTTTGACCCCAAGCGTAAAGTACCTGCATACACCTCAAGGGCTTTATTGTTAATAACATTCCCTGGGTCATCAGCTCCAGATACAGCAGTATTATTCGTACCATAAAGCAAGAAGTTACTGGTTGTGCTGGCGTTCAAATCAAGCATATAAGTATCGTCACCTCCCTTGTCCACAATGAGTTTATTGAGTGTCGTTACCCCGTTGCAGGAGAACGACTGGTTGCTATACGCATTATTAAAGGTAAGATCAATGCTTCGTGTGGGATTGTTGGTGTAGCCGTTGGGAAGTGTTTGGTTGGTAAAGGTTACGGTTCCCTCGTTCTCAAAATCGCCCTTTACAAAAAGGGTTCTATTCGTTGCATTGGTTGCTCCATGCCTAAAGTTACAGCCCGAACTCACATTGATATTCCCCTCAACGGTAATGGTTGTTCCGTTGCCGCTGGTAATATCAAGGTTTCCCCCCCTGATCAACAGATTACCGTTTATTTGTGTGGTACCTGCAATATTTACGGTTTGGTTTGAATTCCCGTTAATATCCAGATTATTGAATGTGTCAAAACTTAAATTCGGCGATCCTGTTATATTTCCGTAAAGTTCAACGGTACCTCCTCCTGCTTGTGTAAATAGGGTAAAAACACCGGCGGGTAAGGCCCCTGTAGTAGAGCGAAGTCGCCCTTTTCCCATTACCGTTCCGTAATCCTGTCCGCTTTGCCCCTGCACGTCTAGTATGGCACCCTCTTGAATATCGAGTTGCAGAACCGTATTGTTGTTATTGGTTACAGTAATCGTACGTCCGTTAAGAATCACCGCTTTATTTAAAGTGGTTGGGTAAACACTGGTTGGATTATTATAAATGGTTCCGCTGGCATCCAGGGTCCATGTGTTGAAATCGTTCCAATCCCCATTGGTATAACTATAGTATGTAAGCACAGTGAAGCAACTAATATTGGCACTCCAGCCCGCTTGTTGCAATCCATCGGCATTCGAACTGAATATAAAGGTAATGGTCTCACCCGAGGAAAGGATGGTACCGGGATTTGCGGTATAAATTCCTATAACAGGTGCGTTCAATGTGTCGCCATCGAGAACTGTAAGGATATCGTTTGGTCTAAGGTTAAATGATGTGAAGTCGAAACGAAGACTTTGTCCATCACTTGACTTGTAAATAACATTGTAGTAACTATTATTCAAGTAGTTTCCTCCTCCCCCATTGTCTACAAATGTTCCGCTACAGGTTTCAATGGGGGTCATATCAATTACCATGCTGGTAATAACCGCTTCCCATCCTTCTCGTGTTTGAGCTCCATCGCTAATAAAGCGAAATGTTACGCTTGCTGAATCGGGTCGAACGGTAAAACCTCCAAAGTTTCCCGACCAACGGCCAAGGTACCTTCCTCCGGCAATTGATGGTCCATCGTATATGTCAAGATAATCGTTTGCATTTCTTGTATTAAAAACATTAAAAGTAATAACCAATGGTTGCCCATTCTCCGAAGTAAATGTATGTGTTCGGTTTTCATTATTGCTATAGTTACCACCAGCACCACCGCTATCGTAAAAATTCCAAAATGTACCTGTTGCAACCGAGGTGTTTGCTCCGTTTGTAATGTTAACGGAACCTGCTAATGTTTGTCCTTTCACCAGTAAGTGAGCAAAAACAAGCACGCAGAATAAAAGTATTGATTTTGTGATTCTGTAAAGTATATGTCGTATCATACCGATATAATTTTTTTACGTTTAAATGGTTTAAGCAGCACCTTATGTAAATACAATTATTAAACCAATGGGTGTAATGTGTTTTTTTTCTGATAGTTACAGTACTCCCCAGGGTTTAACAATGGAATTACTGCCCGTTTTCGGGCATTTAGCTCCGAAAGTTAGATATATTTTTTTCATTTTCGGGCAATTAGCTCTCTTGAATACGTTTTTTTAAATCCCTTTGTTTATAAACGGATGTGTTGTTTTGGCGAAAGGAGGAATTACAAGGATAAAGGTTAAAGGGGACAAGGTTAAAGGATAAATATGCTTGGGTGCATGATTGACTGATTGATTGATTGGAAAATAGGAAAAACAGGTTACAATGATAGACGCAGATTTTGGGGAAGACGTAAGGGAGAAGGGGAACGCGGGGAACACAGATGAAACGGATTTTCGCAGTTAAAAAGGTTTAATAATTCTTTGTGGCTCTAAGCTTTGCGAGAAACAACTAACCACAATAGGCACATTAGAGAGACGGAATACCGAAGTGGAATGCGAGGAACGCTTTTGTGACGAAGCGATCTGTCTGCACTAAAAAGATTGATTGATTGGCTGACCTGCCCTGCCTACTGCAGGCAGGCTAAAGGGCAGGCAAGGTTGGTTGATTGTTCTCATCTTCTCCCATTCATAAATTCTCTCTTTCCTATATTCATGCCTCTTCCAATTTTACTTGCCCGTTGCGGCGCAGGAGGGTTTCTGTTCCAATCAATCGGGGTTGCGTGCGCCTTCAATGATGTGTAAAACTGTTTACTACCGATATTTTGCCCCTACGGGGCAATCCTTTCACACTTCTCTCGTACACCATCACTCGCATATCCCCCCTTTCTCAGTTTCTCATCTTCTCCCATTTTCCTCTTCCTACCTTCGGTAGCCTGCCTGTCGCCTGCCTGCCGGCATAGGCAGGGCAGACAGGGCAAGCTCACTCTCTCAGTGCTCAGTTCTCAGTCTACAGAAAGTCCGTCATCGCGAGAAGACCGCAGGGCGACGAAGCGATCTGTTCTTTCCCTCATACTATATAACAAAGGTCTCTTAATAATTGTTAACTACATTTGCCCTAAACAAAAAAAGGCCTTACCTTTAAAACGGAAAAAAAATCACTGCTTCGATAAATCAATAAAAACTACAGATATGTTTGACAAACAGGTATATATCGAAAGGCGCCTGAAGTTGCGCAAGAAGATCCGCTCGGGGTTGATCCTAATTCCCGGCAACGTTGAGTCTCCCATGAACTACCCCAAGAATACCTACCGCTTCCGTCAGGATAGTAATTTCCTTTACTTCTTTGGACTTGATCATCCCGATCTTGTTGGGGTTATCGATATTGAGGATGGTAAGGATTGCCTTTACGGCAACGACTTCGACCTGGATGATGTGATTTGGATGGGACCTCAGCCAACCATTAACGAGCTTGGACAATCAATCGGAATTCCATGCACTCACCCAATGAAAGAACTGGCATCGACCCTGCTCCGGGCCATTCGCCACGGGAGAAAAATTCACTTCCTGCCTCAGTACCGAGCCGAAAATATTATTCAACTTGAAAGTTTAATGGGAATTCATCCTTCGCTTATCAATAAGTACGCATCCGTGGAACTTATTAAGGCAGTGGTTAGCTTGCGTTCCATTAAGCAGCCCGAGGAAATTATTGAACTCGATAAAGCCGCAGATATCGGCTACCTGATGCACACCACCGCCATGCGCATGGCAAAATCAGGAACTTCTGAGCTGGAGATTGCTGGCGCAATCGAGGGAATTGCCATTGGAAGAGGAACCATGCCCTCGTTCCCAATTATTCTTTCTCAAAATGGCGAAACTTTGCATAACCACGACCACTCACAGATACTACAGAAAGGACGTTTGCTTCTGGTTGATGCTGGTGCTGAAAGCATTTCGCACTACGCTTCGGACTTTACCCGCACAACTCCCGTTGATGGAGTTTTTTCTCAGAAACAAAAAGATATTTACAATATAGTACTAGCTGCAAACAACCACGCAACATCGCTTTGCAAACCCGGAGTTACCTACCAGAGCATTCACCTCGAAGCAGCAAAAGTGATTGCCGAAGGCCTTAAAAACCTTGGGCTGATGAAGGGCAACGTTGATGAAGCCGTTTCCAATGGCGCCCACGCCATGTTTATGCCCCACGGGCTTGGCCATATGATGGGCCTCGATGTTCACGATATGGAGGATCTTGGCGAAAACTACGTTGGCTACGACGATGAAATTTCTCGTATCGACCAGTTTGGAACGGCATACCTGCGTTTAGGCCGCCGTCTACAAGCAGGATTTGTACTTACTGTTGAACCAGGAATTTACTTTGTTCCGGCACTTATTGAGAAGTGGAAAAACGAAAAGATAAACAGTGCTTTTATCAACTACGATAAGGCATTAGAATACATTGGATTTGGAGGCATTCGCCTTGAGGATGATGTATTGATCACGGAAAAAGGCTCTCGCCTTTTGGGTAGCAAGCGGATTCCAATCACCATTGAGGAGGTGGAAACTATTGCGGGGAAGGGGATGTAGAATAACGAACACCAATTGTTGATTTGTGTTTTAAGGGGTTGGAGCATGGTTTGATATATGTTTCAATATTTTATTGCACCCCGCTGGGGTGCTTTTTCTTTTATTATTCTTTTCAATCGCTATTTACCCTCTACGAGGGCTGAATTCTACATCCCTTTCTCTCGCCCCAGCGGGGCGATATAGCGATAACTAAATTGAATTTGTTTTATCAGGTTCCCTGGAGGGGTGCAATATTCTCCTCCATTCTTTTTATTGCACCCCGCTGGGGTGCTTTTTCGGTTATCATTATCCCATTCTATCGCTATACGCCCTCTACGAGGGCTTGATTTTCAATCCTTTCCCCGCACCAGCGGGGCGATATAGCGATAACTAAATTGAATTTGTTTTATCAGGTTCCCTGGAGGGGTGCAATATTCTCCTCCATTCTTTTTATTGCACCCCGCTGGGGTGCTTTTTCGGTTATCATTATCCCATTCTATCGCTATACGCCCTCTACGAGGGCTGGATTCTCAATCCCTTCCTCGCGCTCCAACGGGGCGATATAGCGATCGATAAATTGAATTTGATTTATTATGCTCCCTGGAGGGGTGCAATATTCTCCTCCCTAATCAAAAAATTCAAAAATATATTTTGGGTTATACTCAACCTGAAATTCTTTCAAAAATTCTAAATACTCTTTCCTAAATAAAACCTTTTTGTGATGCTCCTGTTGATTTTCTATGTACTGTATCACATTTTTTCGGTGTGTCATGCTATACGAAAACAATCCATAACCTTCCTGCCACTGAAACTTAAACCTTGACAACTTCTTCTCATTAATAAATGTTGATGAATCCGACTTTATGTCACGTATTAACGCCGGTATATCGCAGGGATGCATCCCAAAAAAAATATGTATGTGATCATGCATTGAGTTTATTGCCAGTGGCTTATGTTTTTGGTTCACAAGTATACCACCTATGTATTTGTGTAATTCGTTCCTAAAATTGTCTTTTATTAGCGCTTCTCGGTGTTTAACTGCAAATACTAGTTGCATTGAAATTTGATAATATGGATTTGCCATATAAATATATTTTCGGATTGTAATCAAATGTAATGATTTTTCTTTTCTATTGCACCCCCACGGGGTGCTTTTCCTGCTATTATTACCCTGTTCTATCGCTATTTACCCTCTACGAGGGCTGGATTCTTAATCCCTTCCTCGCGCTCCAGCGGAGCGATATAGCGATCGATAAATTGAATTTTTTATTTGGCTCCCCGTGGGGGTGCAATATTCTCCTCCATTCTATTTATTGCACCCCGCTGGGGTGCTTTTCTGGTTATCATTATCCCGTTCTATCTCTATTTACCTTCGGTGAGCTCGCAAAGAACGCTCCGTTACCCTCTACGAGGGCTGGATTCTCAATCCCTTCCTCACGCCCCAGCGGGGCGATATAGCGATCGATAAAATTGAATTGGATTTATTATGCTCCCCGTGGGGATGCAATATTCATCTCCATTCTTTTTATTGCACCCCGCTGGGGTGCTTTTTCTTTTATTATTCTTTTCAATCGCTATTTACCCTCTACGAGGGCTAGATTCTCAATCCCTTCCTCGCGCCCCAGCGGGGCGATATAGCGATAACTAAACAGAAATCATTTTATCTGGCACCCCGTGGGGGTGCAATAACCTGGGGTATTTGTAAACTTGGGAAAGCCAACTAATCTGGCTAAACAATAATTGATAGATAAAGTGTCTCGCGAACCGTTTGACACCCTATAAAATACTAAAATTCATCACCAAAACCCTGAAGAAAAGCGATATTTGATCGTATTACTTCAGCGAAAACTCTCCATAACCAACCAAATACCCATCCATAAAAAGGTTTACCTGATAAGTGCCTCCTATTAATTCGCCATTGCTGTCGTAGAAAATGCACATTTCTACATCCTGATTTTGGTAATCCACTTCGCGCTTTGCAGAGAATACTATTTTTTCTCCCTCATAATCAAATAAATCAGTATTGGATTTGGCAAGAATAAACCCATCGGGACCTAGGATACGAACATAAACATAGCGATTTCCTGATTTTGCAATAGGGTTTTCGGAAACGATAAAGCAGGTTTGAATCTTATTCACATTCTTTGCCCGGCTTACTTCCCTTCCTCTGCTATTGGTTGTTTTTATAAAAACATCGCGTGCTCTAATAACCGAACCCTTTGCAACGGTTGTGCTTAGCTGTTGTTTTTGCTGTTCCAAGTTCTCCACATTCTTCTGCGACATGGAAAATTCCTGCCTTACTTTTATGTTTTCTGCTATCAGCTGTTGATTCAATGTATTTAGCGAGTCTATTTCCTGAACCATATCCTTCATTATAGCCCTAAGTGTTCCTAGTTCCCGCTGATACTCCTTTATCTTTGCATAACTTACCGTGCGAAGCTGTTTCAATTCAACGTATAATTTTTCTGCTCGCTCTTGCTCTTCCTCTAGTTTTTTTCTTATACTTTCGTTATCTGTCTCAAGTATCTCATATTCAATAATTATAGATTTAAGGTTTTCTGTTATGGAATCCTTATCTGCTATCAACTGATTCTGTGTTTCTTGTGCCTCCTGTTTTTCGGTATAGTATAACCACCCCAGCACCAATAGAACAAACCCTAAAAGAACGATAAGGGTTGTTAAAAACATTATTGCCTTATTTACTTTTGCCTTTGGCTTCGCCTGATTTGTATTTTCCATATTTCCTTTGTGTTAATTTCTTTTCTTTAAAGCCGTAAAAGTACTAATAAAACTATTTATACAATTGTTTTTAGCCTTAAGGAGACTATTTACAATACGAATTAACAATTGAAACTATCTTTAATAAACCTTTTTAGTTGTCAAAATATCTTTTTTTAACGACAGGTTTTATTCTTAATTGTGTCGGTTGACATGTTGTTTACAAATTGTTAATTTGAGGGTGATGTAAAATGGAAAAAAATATTTGGAAATAATTATTTCTCCGTTTCATATAAAAAAATCCTTTTAATAAAATAGCAGAATGAAAAAAAATAATATCAATTATAAACACTATTTTAACTCCAGATGATGCTGTTAATTCCCCCCTTTTTTTCCAAAACCTTTTTGTTTAACCTTTGTTCATAACTATAGGAAATACCTGTTTTTCAAATTTTCTTGTTGTTAAAGAGTTGTTAAAAGTTTGTTATCCCACATTTAATTACGAATTTTGCAAGATATATGTAACCTTTTTTTAAACTTAATGAACAGGATATTATCATCATAAGTTTTATTAATTTTTTTAAAAAAAGATAATAATAATATGAGTGTTGATAACATAAAAAATTTCATTAAAAAGGGATTTATAGATATTCCTGTTGATTCAAATATAGATTTTGTTAATGAGATTAACAGTTTAAAAAAGGAAAAGAATGCAATTATACTTGCTCATTATTATCAACAAAGTGATGTACAAGATATTGCCGATTACATTGGAGATAGTTTAGGATTATCTCAAAAAGCTGCGGAAACCGACGCGGAAATTATATTATTTGCTGGGGTTCATTTTATGGCAGAAACAGCCAAAATGCTTTCTTCACAGAAGAAGGTGTTAATACCCGATTTAAATGCAGGATGTAGCTTAGCCGATTCTTGCCCACCAAAAGAATTTGAAATTTTTGTTAAAAAACATCCCAATCATACAGTAATAACTTATGTTAATACTACAGTCGAAATAAAAGCACTTTCCGATGTTTGTTGTACTTCTAGTAATGCAGTAAAAATTGTTGAAAGTTTTAGTAAAGAAACTCCTCTACTTTTTGCCCCCGACAGAAATTTAGGAAATTACATAAAGAGAATTACAAAAAGAAATAATATGGTTGTTTGGGATGGAGCATGTCATGTTCATGAAGAATTTTCTTTGGAAAGAATTCTAGAATTAAAAAAGGAAAATTCAGATGCTATACTAATTTCTCATCCTGAATGTAAAAAACCTATACTATTAATATCAGATTATATTGGATCTACAACAGAATTATTAAGTTTTGTAAAAAAAGATTCAAGAAAAAAATACATAGTTGCTACTGAGTGGGGAATACTTCATCAAATGCAAAAAGCATGTCCTGAAAAGATATTTATTGCTGCTCCACCAAAGGACACAACATGTGGATGTTCTGAATGTTCTTTCATGAAATTGATATCACTAAAGAAGATTTATCTAACTTTAAAGTACGAAACACCAGAAATAATTATTGATGAACAATTAAGAAAAAGGGCAGTAAAACCTATAGAAAGAATGTTAGAAATATCAAAAAAGTTAAGAATTATTTAAAAAAAAATGGAAAACAGCAGTTTTATAAAAGATTTTAAATTAAGCGATTCTGAAAAAGAAATTGAAAAAAAAGTTCGTCCTATAGATTTTGAGGATTTTCAAGGTCAGGAAAAAATAATAGAAAACCTTAGAATATTTGTTAAGGCAGCAAAAATGAGAGGAGAAGCCTTGGATCATGTTTTATTACAAGGTCCTCCTGGCTTGGGAAAAACAACGCTGGCCAATATTATATCTTACGAATTGGGTGTAAGTTTAAAGGTAACAAGCGGCCCTGTACTAGATAAGCCAGCCGACTTAGCTGGATTATTAACAAATTTAGAAACGGGAGATGTTCTTTTCATTGATGAAATTCATAGGTTAAGCCCTATTGTTGAAGAGTATTTATACTCTGCAATGGAAGATTATCGTATTGACATACTTATAGATAAAGGACCAAACGCACGAAGTATTCAAATAACATTAAATCCATTTACATTAATAGGAGCAACAACACGAAGTGGGCTTTTAACAAGTCCATTAAGGGCAAGATTTGGCATAAAATCGCATTTAGAGTATTATGATTCGTCTGTTATAGAAAAAATAGTTAAAAGATCAGCATCAATTCTTAAGATTGAAATAACAAAAGAAGCCTCTATGGAAATAGCTTTTAGAAGTAGAGGAACTCCAAGAATAGCCAATGCTTTATTAAGAAGAGTCAGAGATTTTGCACAGGTAAAAGGCGATGGAAATATAGATATTAAAATTGCAAAAATTGCTTTAGATGCTCTAAGTATTGATAAAAGAGGCCTTGATGAGATGGATAACAGAATTTTAAAAACAATTATTGAAAAATTCAATGGTGGTCCAGTTGGTTTAAATACCATTGCTACAGCAGTGGGTGAAGATAGTGGAACAATTGAAGAGGTATATGAACCATTCTTGATAAAAGAAGGCTTTTTAAATAGAACACCAAGGGGAAGAGAAATAACTTCTTTAGCTTTAAAACATTTAGGAATAGAAGGAATGGGAAAACAAGGAACTCTTTTTTAAGAAAGAAAAGAAGGTTAATGAAAGGATTTGGATATTTTTTGTAGGAGTTTTTTATTTTCCAATTTTATACGTTTTCCCAAAAGAGAAATATAACCATCTGTTTTAAACTCTGAAAGCAATCGAATAACCGATTCAGTTGCAGTACCAACTATGTTGGCAAATTCCTCCCGGGTAAGAACTATATTTAGATGACCTTCATCATTGGTACCAAAAGTATCATCAAGCATTAATAGAACTTCGGCTAAACGTTCACGAACATTCTTTTGTGCAATATCCTTGATAAAACTATTGGCCTGGTTTAACTCTTTGCAGGTTAACTGCATTAGAGCGAGAGAAAAATCGCCATTGGCACGAACGAGTTGAAATATTACCGATGAAGGAATAAAACAAATATGAGCTTCTTCGAGAACCTGCGCGGTTGTACAAGCAGGTTCATTGCTTAATACCGAACGATAACCTATTATATCTCCGGCTCTGGCAAAAGCAACGATCTGTTCTTTTCCATCGGAACCGGTTTTATAGATTTTCAATATGCCATTGTAAACACAAAAAACCCCTGTTATTCTATTGCCTTCTTTGTAAATCACATGTCCCCTTTGATAAACATTGCTGGTTTTTTGAGAATTAAGGAATTCGTTCTCATCAGCAGTAAGCGTTTTAAATACTGAGTTAGATGAAGCAGAGCAACCTTTACAACCAATAGAACTATTCATGGCAAAGGGAAGAATTTAACAAATACGAATGATTTTAAATAAAAAGTAAACAATGAAAACGAAATATAGTTCAGGAAACAACAACCGAAAAAAAAACTATAATACTGATTTAAATTGATTTAAAAACCGAATATCGTTTTGAAAGTAAAGGCGAAGGTCTTTTACTTGAAATTTAAGCATGGCCATTCGCTCAATACCCATTCCAAAAGCATATCCTGTATACTTCTTACTATCAATATTATTGAACTCAAGAACGTTTGGATCAACCATACCACAACCCAAAATTTCGAGCCATCCAGTATATTTGCAAACTCCACAACCTTTGCCACCGCATAGATTACAACTTATATCCATTTCGGCAGAAGGTTCAGTAAAAGGGAAAAATGAAGGACGAAGACGAATTTTAACATTTTTACCAAACATTTCCTGAGCAAAGAAAAACAACGTTTGCCTTAGATCTGCAAAAGAAACATTCTCATCAATATATAGGCCTTCAACCTGATGAAATATACAGTGAGCACGAGCAGAAATGGCTTCGTTACGGAAAACCCTTCCAGGGCAAATAACACGAATGGGAGGTTTTTGTGTTTCCATCACCCTAACCTGAACGGAAGAAGTATGGGTACGAAGTAAAACATCAGGCTTACTTTCAAAAAAGAAAGTATCCTGCATATCCCTTGCTGGATGTTCTTCTGGAAAGTTGAGAGAACTGAAAACATGCCAATCATCCTCAATCTCGGGACCTTCGGCTATGCTAAAACCCATCGATGAAAAAATATCAAAAAGTTGATATTTAACGAGAGAAATGGGATGCTGAGAGCCAAAGTTCATTGGATATCCAGAAAGACTTAAGTCTAAGTTAGAATCAACGCTTGAATCAGAATCCGATTCATTCTTAATTTGATTCAATTTTTCCAAAACAAATGATTTCAACTCATTGATCAATTTCCCGATCTCACGTTTTTGCTCGTTGGGTACATCGCGAAAATCTGAAAAAAGTTGGGTTATTAATCCTTTTTTGCCCAGCATTTTAACCCTAAAGTCTTCTAGTTCTTTAATACTTTTTGTAGTAAAGTTTTCAGCTTCAGCTCGGATATCCTTGATCTTATCTAACATAGTTGCAGTAAAAATTAGGAGAAGAAAATATTTAAAATGATTACTATTTTAACACTAAACTAACTTTCATAATAACATCTTCAATAGGCTTATCGAATTTACCTGTTTTAACAGCTGCTATTTTATCAACAGTTTCTAATCCTTCAATAACTTCTCCAAAAACAGTGTAATCGCCATCAAGATGAGGAGTGCCGCCTATAGTAGTGTATAATTCAACCTGATCAGATGTAAAATTATAGCTTGGCTTTCCTTTGAGAACCAATTCAAGAGTATCTTGTAATTCTTGGGGCAGAAGAGAAAAATCAGGTTCTATACCCATTTCCATTAAATCATCAGCTCTTTTCATAATTAATTCATTAAGAGTAATGTTTCTAAGGTTATCATTTTTTCGTTTGGAAAGAGTTTCCAGCTCCGCTTCAGAAAAAATCTTTCCTTGCACAATATAAAATTGTGTTCCAGAAGAATTTTTTTCAGGATTCACATTATCACCCATACGAGCAGCTGCCAATGCTCCTTTTTTATGGAATAGTTTAGGGTTAAATTCGGCTTTTAAAGTATAATCTAAAAGAGAAGAGTCCATTTTTTCAGATACAAATGATGGATTAGTGCTAGGATCTCCCCCTTGAATCATAAAGCTATTGATCACCCTATGGAATATGGTACCGTTGTAAACACCAGCCTTAACAAGATTAATAAAATTATCCCGGTGTATAGGCGTTTCATTGTAAAGCTTTATTTTAATGTTACCGTAATCAGTTTCAATTAAAACAATGGTTTCTTCTGTTTTTACAATGTTTTTCTCGTCTTTTGTTTTACAAGAAAAGAAAGAGAAAAGTGCAATGCCCACAAACAGAGCAAAGAGAAAAAAACGATTCATTTGCATGGCTAAAGGATTTAAATTTTTTGTAAAAATAGTAATAACCCATTTGATAGAGTAGTTAAATGCCTAATTTTGTCTAAAATAGTTTCGAAATGAGGTTTTTAGTATTTCCCCTGTTGTTGTTGATCACTTTAAGTATAAATGCACAGAGAGTAGGTTTGGTATTGAGTGGAGGAGGAGCAAAAGGATTGGCTCATATTGGAGTAATAAAGGCATTGGAGGAGCACGGTATACCAATTGATTATATTACAGGTACAAGTATGGGAGCAATTATTGGAGGACTTTATGCAATTGGGTATACTCCAGAACAGATGCTAGAGGAATTTTTAACAGAAAATTTTTACAATTGGAGTAAAGGAATAATTCCTGAAAAATATCAATATTACTATAAGCAACCAGATCCTAATAGTGGGATATTTAACTTTGGTATTTCTTTCAAGGATAGAAAACCGCAACCCAGAGTACAATCGTATATTATTCCAACACACCAAATGGATGTTGCCTTCATGGAGGTTTTTAGCTCAGGAATAGCAAAAGCAAATTATAATTTTGACAGCTTAATGGTTCCATTCAGAGCAGTGGCCACAGATATTTATAGGAATAAGCCTTATATTTTTAAAGAAGGTGATTTGGGAACCGCCATACGAGCCTCCATGACATTTCCTTTCTATTTCAGACCAGTAACCATAGATGGATATCCCCTATTTGATGGAGGAATTGTAAATAATTTCCCATGGAATATAATGGTAGAGGAGTTTAACCCCGATTTTATAATTGGTAGTAATGTGTCCAAAAATGTACCTCCACCTATAGAAACAGACTTTTTACTTCAACTAGAAAACATGATTGTTTCAACCACTGATTATACTGTTCCTGACTCACTAGGAATAACAATAACGGTTGATGCAGGAGATGTGAGTTTACTGGATTTTTCCAAAGCGGCATTGATAATGGAGCTTGGTTATCAAAATGCATTACTTTACATAGATAGTATTAAGGCAAGGGTAAAACGAAGAGAAAACCACTCGGATATAATATTTAAAAGATTGGAATATGTAAAAAATTACCCAGAACTTAAATTTAGAGCTATTAATATTTCTGGATTAAAAGAAAATCAAAAGAACTACATTGAACGCACAATAAGAAAAAAGGCTTCGGTTATTTCCTACGAGCGATTTAAAAATGAATATTTTAAGCTAGTTGCTGATAAATATATTGATAGAATTTATCCTAATGCTACCTATAACAAAGATGCCGATAATTTTGACTTAGATCTAGAAATTCAAAAAGAACCAAAAATTAATTTCAGTTTTGGAGGAAATGTCTCTTCAAGTAGCATGAATCAAGGTTTTTTCTCTGCAGATTTTAAACACCTATCAAATTCTTCTACATTCATTAGCTCCAATACTTATTTCGGCAGACTTTATAGTAGTTTGAATGTTTCAGTTAGAAAAGATTTTCCAACTCAATTACCATTTTTTATTCAAATAGGAGGTATTTTAAATCGTTTCGATTACTTTAAAAGTAATGATGCACCATTTTTTGAGGATTTAAAGCCTTCGTATTTAATTATAAAAGAAACGTTTAATAATAATATCATAGGTTTTCCTGTGACAAATAATTCTAGGTTACTTTTATTCTTAAAAATTGTATCAAATGATTATGAATATTATCAGGTTGATGATTATCGGCAGGATGACTTTCCAGATCATACTTTTTTTAGTTTTACAAATGCGGGAATAACAATTGAAAAAAATACCCATAACCGAAAAATGTACCCAACAAAGGGAAAAAAGCAACAATTAACAATAAGTTATATTGATGGAATAGAAAGACATAAACCAGGAAGCACTAGCCAAATTCTTCATCAAGAGAAGGACTATCATAAATGGTTATCATATAGTGTAAGAAGTGAAAATTATTATAAGCTTTCTTCACACTTCACGATTGGTTATCTTATTGAAGCAGTATACTCTAATAAGCCTTTTTTTAATAACTATACTGTTAGTATTCTCACGAACCCATCATTTTCACCATCACCTCACAGTAAAACATTATTTTTACCCGAATTTTATGCAAATAAGTATGTAGGCTTTGGATTGTTTCCCATAATAGAATTTAATAGTGACATTTCGTTACGCAATGAAATTTATGTATATCAACCTTATCAAATTTTAAAAAAAGGAGAACAATTTTTCAAACCATTTTATGGTGAACCTTATGAAAAACTATTTTTAATGAGCGCTACATCATTGGTTTATCAAACACCACTTGGTCCTATTAGTTTTGCTGCAAACTATTACCCAAGCCAAAAAAAGCCTTTATACCTTGTATTCAATTTTGGTTATATACTTTTCAATCGTAAAGGATTAGAATACTAAAATGAGCTATATAAAACAACTTGCAGGACAAACTGCTATTTATGGTCTGAGTAGTGTAGTACCCAGATTATTAAACTACCTATTGGTTCCCTTATATACCAGAGTATTTCTTCCCGAAGAGTATGGAATTGTTACAGAAATGTATGCGTATCTCGGATTCCTGCTTGTATTATTAACCTTTGGAATGGAAACAGGTTACTTTCGTTTTGCTACCAAATCAAAGGATAACGATTCAATATATTCAACTGCATTTTACACCTTGCTTTCTACCAGTACATTTTTTGTAGTAATAATGTATTTGCTTTCTTCAAAAATAGTTAACGGATTAGGTTATCCAGAAAATCCTGAATATGTAGTATTGCTTGCAATGGTAATTGGGCTTGATGCTTTTTGCGCCATCCCATTTGCAAAGTTGCGTTTAGAAAATAAAGCATTTACATTTTCAATTATAAAAATAGTAGGAGTTACAGTTAATATATTGCTTAATTTATTCTTTCTAACACTATGTCCCAAAATAGAAATTTTTAATAATTCAATTTTATATAACCAAAACCTCGGTATAACATATGTTTTTATTAGTAATCTAGTTAGTAGTTTGTTAGTAACACTAGTTTTAGTCTTTAAGTCGGGCAGTGTTCCAAAAACCTTCAATCTAAAACAATTAAAATCTTTAATGTTATACTCCATACCCCTTTTAATTAGTGGTCTTGGAGGAACAACGAATGAATCATTTGATAGAATATTTATAAAATACCTTGTACCAGAAGAGAGTAATCCACTTTATCAATTGGGTATTTATGGTTCAAATGTAAAACTTGCTGTTTTAATGGTACTATTTATCCAGATGTATAGATATGCTGCAGAACCATTCTTTTTCTCTACGGCCGATAATAAAGATTCGCCTAAAATATACAGTAATATGATAAAGTACTTTTTAGTATTTACCCTATTAATATTCCTTGGTGTGGGTTTGTTTACAGATGTGTTCAAATATCTTGTGGGATCAAATTTTAGAGAAGGATTAGGGGTTGTTCCTATATTACTACTAGCAAACCTCTTTTATGGAATATTTTTTAATCTAAGTATTTGGTATAAACTTAAAAACAAAACATGGTATGGCATATACTATACTTTTGCGGGTGCAATTGTAACTATAACATTGAATATTATTCTTATTCCAAATATTGGATATTATGGAGCAGCTATAGCTCGATTAGCTTGTTATATATTAATGTGTGTTCTTTGTTACTATGGTGGAAAGAAAATTTTTCCAATCCCATATCAAATTAAAAGAATGGCGCTTTATTTTACTTTAGCATTATTACTATTTTTTATTGGTTTTTTTGTAAACATTAACATTTATATTGTATCCTTTATCTTTAGAATTACTCTAATTGCAATCTTTTTGTATGCTTTTATTAAGATTGAGAAAATTGATATTAAATCGAATATTAAAGAATTAAGAATATGGAAGTAAAAATTGTTAACAAATCGAAACACTCTCTACCTGAATACACAACAGAATATAGTGCTGGAATGGATTTAAGGGCTAATTTGGACCTATCTATTAAACTAAAACCATTTGAAAGATGCTTAATTCCCACAGGAATTTTTATAGAATTACCAAAAGGGTATGAAGCACAAATTCGCCCAAGAAGTGGACTAGCAGTTAAGAAAGGAATTACTGTTTTGAATACACCTGGTACTATTGACGCAGACTATAGAGGAGAAATAGGAGTAGTATTAGTTAACCTTAGTAATGAGGAAACAGAAATAAACGACGGTGAAAGAATTTGTCAGATGGTTATAGCAAAACACGAAGTTGTAAAGTGGAATCAAGTTGATTTTTTAAAAGAATCAAAAAGGGGTGCTGGAGGATTCGGACATTCAGGAATAAAATAAAAGAATCTTGAAAATTATAAAGATTAATTTTTTTTGCAATTATCAAAATTTAGTAATGAGATTAATAGGTAGATATATAATAGTTCTAATAATTGTTCTAAATGGTTGTTTACCACAGAGAAGAACAAAATCATATGCTTATATAGAGAATATAGGTCCTTATTTATATTATTATGAAGCTATTCAAAATCGACTTTATGGAAACACACTTACAGCTATTTCAAATTTAAATCGATCTATTACCTTAGATAGTACAAATAGTGCAGCCTTTTACGAATTAGCACTGTGTTATTCATCATTAAATAGATATGATGAAGCAATACATTCACTAAAAAAAGCAATTGATATTGATCAGGATAATATTTACTATAGAAATTTTTTAGGAATTATTTTGATTAACAGCGAAAGGATTGAAGAAGCTATAGAAAATCAAAAGATTCTTATAAATAGAAACCCACTAAATATATCATATGCAATTAACTATGCATTGTTATTAAGCGAAAATGCGCAATTTGATAAAGCTATTGAAACACTAGAATCGATAAAAATAAATTACGGATTTGTTCCAAAGGTTACAGAAACATTAACAAGAATATACTTCGAATTGCAAGACTTTGAAAAAGCAAGAAAAGAGCTTGATGATTTATTAATGTTTATACCAGATAACCCATTATACCTTTTATATGAAAGTGATTTAAATTTTAAAATTGGAAACGACAGCCTAGGTTTTAGCAAAATTTACGAAGCAATTAATTTAGGACCACATTTAACATACCCAATAATTGAACTATATAATAGACAATTAGAAAACGGAATGTTCAAGGAGGGTATTGAAACACTCAAACAAATTTTTAATGAATCTGAAGCTACAGAGTTTGAAAAAATACAATTATTTTATCCCATACTCTTTGAACAGTATTTTTACACATCATTACCAGCAAAAATAGACAGTTTGATTTTTACGCTAAATGCTCAATATGAAAATTCTATTAATATTAGCGAATTATCATTCGAGCACTTTGTAAGAAGAAGAAATTTTAATGAAGCAAAAGATGCCCTAAAGAAATTAATTATATTGGATAATGAAAACGTTGAAAGATGGGATAAATTAATATCTTTAGAGTATGCACTGGAAAATTACGAAGCAGTAAAAAAATTATCGGAAAGAGCGATAGAAAAATTTCCACAAAATCATAGCTTATACATTTTAAATGCAATAGCATATGACCAAATGGGTGATAAAAATATGGCTATTAACACCTTAATACAAGGAACAAAAAAAGTTCAAAACGATTATGGACTTTCAGATATTTATGGAACCCTAGGAGATTTTCAATATATGATTGGAAACATAAAAGAGGCCTTTAATTATTATGATAAAAGCCTTAAGTTAAATAGCAACAATGCTAGAATACTAAATAATTTTAGTTATTATCTTTCATTAAGAAAAGAAAAGCTAAAATTAGCCTTGGAAATGAGTTCGAAAGCAGTAGATTTAGAACCCAATAATAGTACTTTCCTCGATACAAAAGGATGGGTATTGTTTCAAATGGGAAATTTTGAAGAGGCAAAAGATGTGCTAAGAAATGCCATTGCTAAAAGTGGAAGTTCAAGCGCAGTCATTAATGAGCATTATGGAGATGCTTTATTTAAAACAGGAAATACTGATAATGCATACATATACTGGATTAAAGCTAAAGAAATTGGAGGTGGAAGCGATAAACTTGATGAAAAAATTAGGACTAAAAGGTGGATACCTTAATTTTTTAATCACAATATTATTCTTCACGTTATTAACACAGAGCTGTAAGGTTAAGCAAAGTAAAAATAATGTTGAATATAAACAGTTTAATGAAATTTCTTTTATTGATTCAATCTCAAAAAGAGTAATTCCCTTTAACTCCATAATACTTGAAAATGCAATTATTAGAATAGAGCACGATGGTCATTTAAGATCACTAAAAACCGAGCTTGTATCTAAAATTGATTCATTTTTACAAATATCAGTATTTACAAAACTTGGAATAGAAGTAGCAAAATTAATTGCTTTCAACGACTATATATTACTAATCGATAATCCCGAAAAGTCAATTTACAAAGCCGATTATGAGGAACTATCAAATAAATTAGGAATCAATTTAACATATAATGATATAATAAAACTGATATTTGGATATCCATACAAAATTTCTACTGAAAATAAAATAAGTTGTAATAAAACGATAAGTTACAACCAAAATAGCATGGTCAAAATTGAATTTATGCAAAAGGAAAAATTGGATACACTTGAAACAACATTTTTTTATATAAATGAATTTGATTTACCTAAAGGCCTTTTAGTAAATGCAATAATAAAAAATAAAAGTAACGAAGATCTATTTACAGCATATTATAATAAAAGAGAAGATCATAATAAATATTTACCACAAAGAATCAATCTAAAATTTCTATATGAATCAAAAGAAATAGAATTAGATTTTGAGCTCAAAAAATTATTATTCGATAACAAAGTTTTTTTTAGCATTGATTCAACATTTATTCATAAATCGTTATAGAAAAAGTATATGAAAAAACTTATTTTCATAATATCATATATTATTCTGTCTTTTAATTGTGGATTTTCACAAACAATTCAAGAATTAGAAAATAGACGAAAAAAAACAGAGCAAGAGATAGTGTTAACAAATAAATTATTAACCGAAACACAAAAGAAGAAAGTACAGAATATTAATCAGTTAAATACACTTAAAAAACAAGTAGAACTTAGAAGAAGACTTATTTCCGATTATGAAAGTCAAATAATTTTAATTGAAAAAGACATAGAAGATAAAACGATTATTGTTAACGAGTTACAAAAAGATATTATCAATTTGAAGAAAGAATATGCAAAGTTAATTCAATTTGCTTGGAGAAATAGAACAGATATGCAAATCTTAATTTTCATCTTTGCTTCTGAAGATTTTAATCAAGCCTATAGAAGAATTAGATTCTATCAACAATTATTAAAATTTAGAGAGACACAGGCAAAAGAAATATTGAATACGCAAAAACTGGTGGAAAATGAAATAGAGTTGCTCACAAAGTCTAGAGACAAGTTATCAATGTTAAAAATTGAAAAGAATGTAGAGTTTTCAAATTTAAGTAGGGATGAATCAAGATATTCACAAAATGTTAAGCAACTACAAACAAAGGAAAAACAACTTAGAAGAGAAATTGAAGAGAGAAGAAAATCGATGGAAGCAATAGAAAAAATAATTGCTGAATTAATAGCAGAAGAGGCAAAGAGAAAAGCAGAGAAGGATAGAGTTAGGGACGATAGATACATCAGATTATCAGATGGTTTTATTGGCAATAAGGGTAAATTACCTTGGCCATCAAACCCAGGAGTAATTATTGGTGATTTCGGAGAGCATTTTCATCCAGTTTTAAAAGAAATAAAAATAAGAAATAGTGGAATTGATATTGGAACAGAACCAAACTCTTCCGTAAAAGCTATTTTTGAAGGCGAAGTATCTAAAATTGTTAATATTCCAGGATCAAATGTCACAGTTATTATCAGACATGGCGATTTCCTTTCAGTGTATTCAAATTTAGTAAAAATAAAAGTGAAAGTAGGAGAAAGTGTATCAACATCACAAATTATTGGCGAAGCTTATACCGAACATGAGGGCAAGCAAGGTATGGTGAATTTACAAATTTGGCAGGAAAATAAAATACAAAACCCTAGACATTGGATTTTACCATAAATTTTTATTTACTTTGAAAAAATAATTGATTTCCGATTTGAAACATTATTAGATATAAAAAAGTATAAGGAAGGTAAGTTTTATAGTATATTATCTAAATGGAAAAAGCAATTAGCATAGAATCTAAGCTTGACAATATATGTCATGTCGAAAAATTGGTAGATGAAATTTCTGAGCAATGTAATCTATCATCAGATATATATGGTAAAATATTGATAGCCACTATAGAAGCAGTAAATAATTCAATAGTACACGGAAATAAATTTGACTCAACTAAGAACGTTCAAATATCGGTTCAAATATCAAAATCCTCAATCCATATTTATGTTAAAGACGAGGGTCCCGGTTTTAACTATCATAACGTGCCAGATCCTACTAAACCAGAAAATTTAGAAAATGTTTCAGGGCGAGGAGTTTTTCTTATGCGTAATTTGGCCGATGATATAGTATTTGACAATAATGGATCTCTGGTAGAATTAATTTTTAAAATTGCTGAATAAATTGTGCCAATAAAATTTTATAACAGCAATATTCCCTTCCGATTAAGAAATAAAAGAAAGATAGTAAGCTGGATTGAGAGAGTTGTATCAAATCATGGATATATAGTTGAAAATATTTCGATTATATTTTGTACCGAAGAGGAGATAATCAGAATTAACAACCAATACTTAAATCATAATTACTTCACGGATATTATAACCTTCCCTTATTCCAAAGATAAGAACATATCGGCCGATTTATTTATATCAATACCCACCGTTAGAGATAATGCAAAAGTTTTCAATCAATTATTTTCAGTAGAACTAAACAGAGTAATAATACATGGTGTTTTACACCTAATTGGTTACGATGATAAAACAGTAAAAATGAAAAAAAAGATTAGAGAAGTCGAAGACCAATGCCTAAAATTATTTAATTGATGTTACCAAAGTTCGATATAATTGTTGTTGGAGGGGGTCATGCAGGATGCGAAGCGGCTGCTTCATCTGCAAAGTTGGGATCAAAAGTATTACTCATCTCAATGGATATTACTAAGTTAGCGCAGATGAGCTGCAATCCTGCAATGGGAGGTATTGCTAAAGGACAGATAGTTAGAGAAATAGATGCCATTGGAGGATTATCCGGTATTATTACCGACTATTCATCCATTCAGTTTAGGATGTTAAATAAGTCTAAGGGACCAGCTATGTGGAGCCCTAGATCACAGTGTGATAGAATGGTCTTTTCAGAAAAATGGAGAGAGGAAATTGAAAAAATTCAGCACTTAAGTTTATGGCAAGACTCAGCAGTTTCATTAATTATTAAAAAAGATAAAATAATTGGAGTAAAAACACAGTTAGGTATTGAAATATTGTCTAAGGCAGTAATACTAACAAATGGTACATTTTTATCAGGATTAATACATGTTGGTGATGTAAACTTTGTAGGAGGTCGAATAGGAGAAAGCAGCTCGGAAGGAATAACTAGTCAATTGATAAATTTAGGTTTTGAAGCAGGAAGAATGAAAACCGGCACACCTGTGAGAATTGATGAGAGAACAGTTGATTTGTCAAAATTAATCGAGCAAAAAGGAGATATCGAGGAAAGATATTTTTCATTTTTAACCGAAAATACCAATAAGTTAAAAAAAAGAAGTTGTTACATAGCCCATACAAACACTCAAGTACATGAAATATTACGAACAGGATTCGACAAAAGCCCACTTTTAAAAGGTACAATAAAAGGCATTGGGCCAAGGTACTGTCCGAGCATTGAAGATAAATTAAGAACTTTTGCAGAAAAGGAAATCCACCAGCTATTTCTTGAACCCGAAGGAGAAAATACTTATGAAATGTATTTGAATGGTTTTAGTTCATCACTGCCAGCAAATGTTCAATATAGTGCATTAAAAAAAATAGAAGGATTTAAAAGCGTTCATATTCTTCGACCTGGATACGCAATAGAATACGACTTTTTTCCACCAACACAGCTTAAGCATACATTGGAAACAAAGTTAATAGAGAACCTATACTTTGCTGGACAGATAAATGGAACAACGGGCTATGAAGAAGCAGCAGCACAAGGATTAATGGCTGGAATAAACGCTTCTCAGAAATTAAAAGGCAATGAAGAACTGGTATTAGAAAGAAATCAATCATATATCGGTGTTTTAATTGACGACCTTGTAACAAAAGGAGTTGATGAACCATACAGGATGTTCACAAGCAGAGCCGAGCACAGAATACTATTAAGACAAGATAATGCAGACGAAAGACTAACACCCGTGGGATATAAAATAGGATTGGCTTCGAAAGAGCGTTTGCAAAAACTTGAAACAAAAAACGGAATAGTTAAAAACGTATTCAATTTCATAAAAAAATATAGTGTAAAACCAGAAGAAATTAATAGTTACCTTGAAAAAATAGAATCAAAACCAATTCCACAATCAAAAAAATTATACGATATACTGTTGAGACCAGAAGTTTTTTTAGTAGAACTTAAAAATAATTTAAAACAACTTAAAAATATTATTGAAGAAAATAAAAGTGATAGCACTGAGATATTAGAATCTATAGACATAAAAATTAAATATGGAGGTTATATTGAAAGAGAAATAATTATTGCAGATAAAATTAGTCGCCTTGATCACATTAAAATACATAAGGATTTTAATTACGAAAAATTGAATTCAATAAGTACTGAAGCTAGACAAAAATTAATAAAAATAAGACCCAACACAATAGGACAAGCCCGAAGAATACCCGGAGTTTCACCAAGTGATATAAATGTTATTTTAGTCTATTTAGGAAGATAATGTTCCACGTGAAACAAATTTTTTTTTACTTAAACAAATTGTTCCACGTGGAACATTTTTTTTGGTCGAACCAATAACTTTTTATTAAGATATTACCAAGTCTCAGGGAACGAAAAAAACAATATTAATGAGAGTATTGTTTTTTTACATTTATAATCACTTTCTCCATTTATTACTAACTTGCAAAAAAAAGAATAGGAGAGAGAAAAAAGCGATTAAATGATTTTAAGAAATAGCATGAAAAAATCTAAAAAGATGAAAGCAAATAATCCATTTTCAATAAAAGGAGTAATTGTAAATCCTGAAACAAGAACAAAAGAAGGAGGCGTAATTATTATTTCAAATGGAAAAATAGAATCCATAATAAAAGATCCTGAGATTAAGCATCCATATATTCTTCCTGGATTAATAGATTCACACGTTCATATAGAAAGTTCTATGTTGATACCAAGCCAATTTGCAAGAATGGCAGTTAAGCACGGAACAATTGCAGTTGTAACAGATCCACACGAAGTGGCGAACGTTGCAGGAATAGAAGGCATAAATTTTATGCTTACTGATGCAAAAAAAACACCACTATACTTCTTTTTTGGTGTACCATCGTGCGTACCCGCATCACCAATAGAAAAAAGTGGCACCGTATTAAATTCAAAAAGTATTAAACGATTATTGGTTAAAGATGATTTTCTATACCTTGCTGAAATGATGAATTTTCCTGGAGTTATTTATGATGATGAAGAGGTATTAAATAAATTAAAGGCTGCAAAAGAATTAGGGAAACCAATTGATGGACATGCACCAGGTCTTACTGGTGAAAACCTAATTAAATATGTTACATCAGGAATTACAACAGATCATGAGTGTAGCACAATAGAAGAAGCGGTAGAAAAAATCAAACTCGGAATGAAGATTCTAATCAGGGAGGGAAGTGCAGCAAAAAATTTCGACTCATTAATTTCGCTAATTAAAGATTTTAAAAAGTCGGTAATGTTTTGCACCGACGACTGTCATCCCGATTATCTAGAAAAAGGACATATAAACAAACTAGTAGCAAGGGCAATAAAAAAAGGATATGATCTTTTTGACACAATCTATGCTGCTACTATTAATCCAATTGAGCATTACAATCTTCCATTGGGAAGATTAAAACAGAATGATTCAGCGGATTTTATTGTAGTTGAAGATTTAATCAATTTTGAAGTATTAACAACTTTTATCAAGGGTAGGCAAGTTTATAGCAACAATTCAATTAATTTTACAATTAGCAACGCTGTAAAACCTAATTTTCCTTTCAGGACAACCTTTGAGGCTGAAAATTTAAATACTATTTGTTCTGGTAAAAAGATTAACGTAATTGGAGCCATTGAGGGGGAATTGATAACAAAGTGGATAAAAGAAGATTCACCTGTGCCAATTGGAGAAAAAATTTTTGCAAACCCTAACAAAGATTTTTTAAAAATTGTCTTACTTGATAGATATTCTGAGGCTCCTCCTGTGGTTAGTTTTATTAGAGGATTCGGTTTAAAGCAAGGAGCAATCGCTGCTAGTATTGCTCATGATAGCCACCATATAATATGCGTTGGATGTGAAGAAGAAAGCATAAATCAAGCCTTTGGATGGATTATATCCCAAAAAGGTGGAATTTGTTTTGCTGATAAAGGAAAAGTTAATGGGATTCCTTTGCCATTTTTTGGACTTATGACAAACTCAGATGGCACCTCTGTAAGCAAAGAATACAACAATTTAAACAAGTTGGTTAGGGGTGCAGGATGCATATTAGGTTCTCCTTTTATGACTCTTTCTTTCATGGCTCTAACAGTAATACCTGAACTCAAAATATATCATGGTGGACTTTTTGATGCTTCCAATTTCAAAAAAGTGCCTCTATTTTATTGATCAAACAGATCAAGACTTAAATACTTACATCCAGGAATGATTATTATTTTTTTTGTATTCGAAATATTTACTGAAATTGTTTTTCCTTAAATATTGAAAATGCCGCAAAAAATATCCCAATTAATAGATATACTACCCAATAAACCGGGCGTTTACCAATTTCTTAATGCACAATCAGATGTCATATATATTGGTAAAGCAAAGGATTTAAAAAAGAGAGTATCATCGTATTTTAATAGAAATCGATATGAAAGCGCTAAGCTAAGGGTATTGATTTCTCGAATTGCTGATATTAAGCATATAATAGTAAACACCGAAAGTGATGCACTTCTACTTGAGAACAACTTAATTAAGAAGTTCAAGCCCAAATATAATGTACTCCTTAAGGACGATAAAACATATCCTTGGATTTGTATTAAAAATGAACCGTTTCCAAGAGTATTCTCAACACGAAGAATTGTAAATGACGGCAGTCGTTATTTTGGTCCTTATACATCAGGTGTATTAATGAAAACTATACTTGAACTTATTCGTAGCCTATACCCTTTAAGAAATTGTAATCTTTCATTAACTCAAGAATTCATTTTATCAGGAAAATATAAACCATGCTTAGAACTTCAGCTTGGAAATTGTAAAGCTCCTTGTATAAGCAAACAGACCGAAAAAGAATATAATGAAAATATTGAATCGATAATTGAAATACTAAATGGTAATCTACATAAGGTTAATAGATTATTATTAAATAAAATGAACGAAAGTGCCAAGAAATTCAAATTCGAACAAGCACAAAACTATAAAGATAAAATAGCAGCTTTAAAGCGTTTTCAGGCAAAATCGACTATTGTAAATCCTAAGTTAAACGATCTAGATGTTTTTTCACTGGTTAGTGAACCCCATTTTGCATGTGTAAACTATTTAAAAATAATTAAGGGAGCAGTAGTACAATCTCATAACCTGGAGATAAAGAAGGTTTTGAACGAATTGGATGAAGAACTTTTAGGTTTTGCCATTTCCGAATTGCGTCAAAGAATAGGTAGCAAATCAAAAGATATTATAGTTCCATTACTCCCTGATTTCACCATTGAGGGTTGCAATTACATAGTACCTTATAAGGGTGATAAGCTAAAACTTTTAGACCTTTCGAGAAGAAATGCAAAAGGTTATGTTTTAGAAAGATTAGATAGTATTAAAAACCAAGATCCACAGAAAAAGACCAATAGAATTCTTTCACGTATGAAATTGGATTTAAGATTATCCAATTTGCCAAAACATATTGAATGTTTCGATAACTCTAATCTTCAGGGAACCAATCCGGTTGCAGCTTGCGTGGTTTTTCGCAATGCCAAACCCTCAAAAAAGGAGTATCGGCATTTTAATATTAAAACAGTTTCTGGTCCAGATGATTATGCATCAATGGAAGAGATAGTTTATAGAAGGTATAAAAGAATGATTGAGGAAAATCAATCATTGCCACAACTTGTCATAATTGATGGAGGAAAAGGTCAGCTTACCTCGGCATACAAAAGCATTAAAAAATTAAACATTGAACAAGAAGTTAAAATTATAGGAATAGCCAAACGACTTGAGAAAATTTTTTTACCAGGAGAACCATTACCTCTATATTTAGATAAAACGTCAGAATCCCTAAAAACAATACAGAACGCTAGAAATGAGGCACATAGATTCGGCCTGAGATTTCATAGGCATAAGAGAGAAGATGTACTAAAAGCCTCATCATTAATTAAAATTGATGGTATTGGTGAGAAAACTATTGAATTGTTATATAGGCATTTTAAAAGTTATGAAAGAATTATTAATGCAAAGCAAGAAGAATTAGAATTAATCATTTCGCCCCAAAGAGCAACAAAAATTTTTAAATATTTCAATTCAAATAATCTTAAAAGAAAATAAGATAAACATAATAGTTTGTTAGTTAAATAGTAATGGATAATTTTTAAATTAATTTCAAAAAATAAAAGATAAGCATATCATTTTTTTCGATATTATATCAAAAAGAAAAAAAAACATTTTAATTTTATTGTTTGAACAAAACTCATTACTCACCAAAATATTTGCCTATGAATTATTAATTAAGTTTTAAAAATTAACGAATAAATTTATGTTCTTTACTAAATCACCCTTTATTTATTAACTAACAAGTAATGCTTATGAAAAAATTCTCATTGATTTTTAGTTTTGTGCTAGCAGCATTCATGGTTTTTGGACAGGATCCAAACGACCCACAGGATCTGCAGAAAATGCAGGCCGAAAGAGATGCTCAGCTTAGGGAGCAGTCCTTACAAATGTTTTCCATGGACAAGGCGCCCATTGGCCACTCCGATTTTAACCCTGGATATGTACAAACCGGATTTAAGGATGGAGATATTCTTGCCTATGCATGGAATGCATACGGTGGCTCAATAGCCGTCGGACCCTGTACGGTTCTTTTGCCATCAGGAGCCCTGACCTCTATTGCCGCTAGCGATATTGACTTCATTGCCGGGGCCGATTGGGCCAATGAAACATGGTACGGAGTTCAGTACGCTGCAGCAGGTAACGGACCGCTAGTTACCATTAACACAACTACCGGTGATGTTACCCTTATAGGAGGAGGTGCCCCAAACCTAACAGGACTGGGCTACGATGTAACCTCAGAGACCATGTATGCCATGGATTTCGATGGAACCCTTTACACCATTGACCTATCCACAGGAGCAACCACTAACGTGGGTTTAAGCGGTGTTCCAAATGTAATTGGTATTGCGTGCGGTACCGATGGGGTTCTTTACGCCATTAGCCTAGACGATAACCTCTATACAGTAAACACCAGCACTGCTGCTGGTACGCTGGTTGGTCCATTGGGAGTAACAATTAATTACGCTCAGGACATTGCCTACGACCGAGAGAATGAGATTCTCTACGGAGCGCTATATACAAGCTCAGGAGGTCTTTACACCATTAACACCTCCACCGGAGCGGCCACTCTGGTAAATAATTTTGTTTCTGAGGTTACAGGCTTTGCCATTCCATACACCCTTGCTGATCCAGCAGCACCAGAAGCGCCAACAAGCTTCTACGCTGTTCCAGCCGATTTAGGGGTTGTTTACGCCGACATTTTCTGGACAAATCCATCGAAAACCGTAGGTGGAGATGACCTAACTGAGCTAACCTCAATTGCCCTATACCTTAGCGGTGAGGACGATCCAATTTACGTTAACAATACCCCCGAAATAGGTGGTATTGAAACCTTTGAGTTCACTGGAACCGACGAGGGCCTATATTCCTTTACTGTATTTGGAACCAACACCGCAGGTCAGGGTCTAAGCGCCAAGCTGAACGTATGGCTAGGACATGATGTACCCGCTGCTCCATCAAATGTTGTGCTGACAGCGGTTGGTAACGATGGACATGTAACATGGATAGCTCCAACTGCAGGCTTAAATGGTGGCTATATTGAACCAGCTAATACAACCTATACCGTTGTTCGTATGCCTGGTGCAGTAGTTCTTGCAGAGGATATAGATGTTACAGAATATACTGATGATGCCGTTCCTGGAATTGGCAATTACTATTACGCTGTAACCGCTAGCAATGATCTTGGTGTTGGAGGAACAGCTAACTCAAATGTTGCACTTCTTGGTGCCGAGGGAATTCTACTTTATGAACCCTTCGATGGCATAGCAGTTGGTCAATTGCCAGCAGGATGGTCTGTTATGGGTGTTGGAAGTGGAAACTGGGGCGTTCAGAATACTACTTCAGCAGGAGGTACAGCACCAGAAATGAGGCTGTACTGGAGTCCTTCATTCAATGGACTAAGCAGGTTGATCACTTACCCCATTAACACAGGAGGAAATACTGACCTGAGGCTAAAACTTAAGAACTTCCTGAGCAACTACGCTGTTGTTGGCAATACCATTGCCATTCAGGCTTCCTTTGATGATGGCGAGAATTGGGAGAACATCTGGTTCTACGATATCACGGCCAGCTTGCCTGCTCAGGACCTAGAGCTATATTTTACCGTTCCCGAAGGTGTTACCACCATGCATTTGGGCTGGGAGTTTGAAGGAGATGCGTATCAGATCAACAACTGGAATTTCGATAACATCGTCCTTGAACCAGTTCTTGAAAACGACTTGGTAGCCGTATCCATATCAGGAAATACCACTCCCTCTGTCGGCATGGAAACAACCTACACCATAACCGTTCAGAATGCTGGTACAGCCACCCAAACCGACTACATCGTGAAGCTGATGCGAGAGGGTGGAATCGAGTTGGCCTCAGCTGAGGGCGAACCCATTGAATTTGCCGAAACCATAGAATATGAGATGGTTTGGACCCCAGAAGAAGAAGACGAGGGTCCCACCTACGTTTACGGTTACGTTGAATTTGCCGAAGACGAGCTCATGGGCAACAACCAGACTGCTAACCTGAATCTGAATATTCAAGGTGGAGATATTGTTGTTATAACCATAGGAACCGGGTCAAGCCTTCAGTACATACCCTACAACTTCTACTATGACTACAGCTTATCGCAAACCCTGTACTTAGCCGATGAAATTGGCATGGGCGGCGGAGTGATTACTGGCATTCAGTACACCAATAGCTTCAACGCAGCGTTGGAGGATAAGAATATTCAGATTTGGATGGGAGAGACAGATGCCTCAGACCTCTCTACTGGTTGGGTAGATCCCTCTTCACTGGAGCTTGTTTTTGATGGAACCGTTGACTTCCCGATTGGAGAAAATAGCATATTCATTCCTCTGGATGATATCTATATCTATGGAGGCGGAAACCTTGTAATATACTCCTACAAACCTGATGATGAATGGTCTTCAGGCAAAAACTTCTTCAATTCAGAAGGGGCTGGCAGAACACGTCGCGCTTATCAGGATGGCAGTCCTTACGACCCCACGGCACCACCTGCAGGATCTGTTGCTAATTTCTTCCCTAACATTAGCATATACTTTTCTACTGCTGGTCTGGGCGCACTGGAAGGAACCGTTACCGACGGTACTGATCCCATTGAGGGTGCTTTGGTCTGGGTAATGGGAACCAATACCAAAACCTACACTGACGAGGATGGTTTCTACAGCTTCCCATACCTAATAGCCGGAACATATGATATAGAGTTCAGCCTATTCGGTTATGATACTCATGTAGAAGAAGATGTGGTTATCGAAGAGGATATAACAACCGAACTAGACATAACATTAATTGCTATACCACAATACACTGTAACAGGTACTGTTGTTGGCAATGATGGTTTGGACATAGCTGGAGCGGCAATTACCCTAGAAGGGTACGATGACTACGCCACAGTAACCAATGTTGATGGAGAGTTCACAATTATGGGTGTATACCAAGGCACATATCAACTTTCAATAACTGCAGTTGGTTATCAAGCCTATACTGATGAGATAGAAGTAGATTCAGATACAGATATTGATATCACCCTAACCGAGATCATTGTTGCTCCATTCGGATTACTCATCGAAACAGAAGGAATGGGAGCCGGTGAAGCTTTATTCAGCTGGAATAACGTATTTGGAACCGAGCTGTTTGAAGATTTTGAAGGTGGAACCGTACCTTCAGATTGGACTAGAATTATCAATAGCACCGACCAGAGTGGACCATCTCCAGCAACATGGACTGTTACCAGTTACTCATCAGAGACTTTTGGTCCCATTGGATCATACCATGTTGGTTTATGGTGGAGTTATAATCATCAGGATGAGTGGCTAATCACACCTGAGGTTACCATTGGACCTAACTATGAGTTAGAGTTCTGGTCTGCAGTATTCCTTGGCTCTACAAATGGAGATCACTACTACGTTAAGATCTCAACCGATGGAGGCACAAATTGGACTGTTCTCTGGGATGCCTCAGCACTGACAGGAGAATGGAACTACTACACCTCACCATTTGTTATCGATCTCACGGCATACAATGGAGAGGATGTTCATTTTGCTTTCCACGCAGAAGATCCTCCAAGTAATGACGGTTTGTGGTATATCTGGTTTATTGATAATGTTGCAGTGGGACCTGAAGGTGCAAGAAATACTTTGGCACTTGCCGATTTCTATCGTTTCAGTGCTAAGGACCAAGACAATAACTCAGACATAGCCGATGCCATTTCAAAAGATGGTTCTACTTGGGTTATGCCAGGAATTCCAGCAAAAGCCAAATCATTTATTGGTTTCAATGTGTACCTAAACGATGAGCTGGTAACAGAAGACCCAATAATGGAAACGGAATATCTATTTGAAGATCTTCCTGCTGGCGAACATGTTGCAGGAGTTCAATCGGTTTATTCAACAGGAGAATCAGCAATTATTACAATAGATTTCGAGATAGAATCAATTGTTGAAAAGTTCTCTGTTACCTTCAACGTAGACATGACCAACGCCGACTTCGATCCTGAAGAGGATGTGGTATACATGACCGGTTCAATGCTTGAATGGGCTGAGCCCGGAACACTTCCCGAGGATCAAACCATGACCCAGGTGGGTGAAACAATGATCTGGACCATGACCATTGAGCTGGAAGCTGGTGAATACCAGTACAAGTACTTCCTCAACGATGGATGGGACGGTGGTGAGTGGACAGGAGATCCAAACCGTGTGGTTACCATAGTTGACGCTGATGTTGTTGTTGACGACATCTGGGGTTTTACCAATGCTCCAACCAATTTGCTCAGCAACCTGCACGTATACCCCAACCCATTCAGCAACTTCATTAGTGTTGTCAATGCCGAGATGGTAACCCGCGTGGTTGTTACCAACATCATTGGTCAGGTGGTAATGGATATGCCAATGAATGGATCACAGCAAACCATTGAAACAGGCAACCTGAACAAAGGCGTTTACCTGATTACCTTCATGGCAAACAACGGCGAACGCGTTGTACGTAAGATGGTTAAGCAATAAACTAATCTAAATTACTCTATACGAAAGCCCCGGGAAACCGGGGCTTTTTTATTGTTTTCTAATAGAAAATATTTCCTAAAAGATGAAGGTTTTTTTTAAAAATCACATCGAGAATCATTCTTTATAATTATTTTGTGCCATAATTTGAATTACATATTAGTAAAATGAAAAAGATAAGCATCATTATAGTTCAGGTTTTCTTGCAGACAGTTTTTTTAATAAATCTACAAGCGCAAGAAAAAAAAGAAATTATGCCACCTAGTATAAACAATTCATTTAAGCATGAGCAATTAGAAACAATTTTTTTTAGTGCTAATGGAAGAGGAGTTCTAGAAGAAAAAAATACAGAAAAAGGAAACCCCTTTTGGGCTGGTTATTCAGAAATAATCAACATAAATCCAAATAAAAATGGAACAATTATTCATTGGGATAATAACGAAGTTTCTTGGATAATAAAGTTTCATTCACCAGAAACACCTGCTCTTGGAGTTATTTTAGAGAAAGTAAAAATTCCCTCAGATGCAAGATTTTATATTTACTCAGATCAAAATCCAAATTATTATTACGTTGTTTCTGCAAAAGACGTAGTATCAGGCTATATTTCAACACCCCACATTCCATACGAGTCTATTGTAATTGAATATGTTGAGAAATCAAAAGAGGGAACTATTGGGATTGAAGGCTCTTTTTTAATTTCAGAATTAGTACACATATATAATTTTTTAGACATTTCTATTGAAGATAAAGATCTAGGTGATTCGGAAGCATGTCAGGTTAACATAAAATGTGCTCCCGAAGGAGACAATTGGCAACAACAAAAACAAGGAATAGCCAGGATGATATTTAGATCGGGCAGTAACTGGTATTACTGTACCGGTACTTTAATTAATAACACAAATCAGGATGGCACACCTTATTTCTTAACAGCAGAACACTGTGGGGGTGATGCATCTCAAAGTGACAGAAATGTTTGGCAGTTTTACTTTAATTACGAAAGACCGGGTTGTGAAAATACAGGAACCCCGCCAACAAATCTAGTTACTGGTTGTGACCTCAAAGCAAAAGGACCCATTGACGGGGGATCAGATTTTCAATTACTATTACTAAGTTCTACGCCTCCTATAGAATGGAACCCGTACTATAATGGTTGGAGTAGAAGCACAAGTGCACCCACTAGTGGAGTGAGTATTCATCACCCAAGTGGTGATGCCAAAAAGATATCAACTTACACGGAAACATTAACATCTGCCACTCCAAATATTGGAGGAAGCGTTATGGCAACAAACTCAGCCTGGCGGGTGACCTGGTCAGAAACTATTAACGGTCACGGTGTTACCGAAGGTGGATCATCAGGCTCTCCCATTTTTAACTCACAAGGGTTAGTTGTTGGAACTCTTTCAGGAGGCTCTTCGTCTTGCAGTAGCACAAGCTTACCCGATTTCTATGGCAAATTTGATTATCATTGGATATCCAATGGAACAACCAGCGATAAAATGCTACAGACATGGTTGGATCCTGCAAGCACTGGCACAATTACTCTTCAGGGGTATTCTCCCGGAGATAATTTCATTGACATTCTGTCCGAAAGTTTTGAGGGCACTTCTTTCCCTCCAGCTAACTGGGAATTACAATCAAGTTCTTCCAATACATGGAAAACATCATCGGGATATACCATCTCGGGCGATACACCCATTCAAATAAATCCATACGATGGACAAAAATTTGTTTATATACAATGGCATGGAACACAATCACAGAATGAGTGGCTTATAACACCAACCTTGGATTTAAAAGACATTTCAGGCTTAGCTTTAAGTTTTTATTTCAATGGTAGTTACTACTGGTCTGTAAGTCCTAATGATAATTGTGATTTAAAGGTAAAAGCAAAAATTGGCGATGGCTCCTGGACAGATATTTGGAATGAAGAAAATTATGGACAATGGAGCACATATGAATGGCACAATGTATTTTTAACAAACCTTTCGGAGTACGAGGGGAAAAGTGCGGTCAAATTTGCTTTTGTATATACAGGAACAGACGGAGCAAATTTCAATATAGATAAAATATTTATAGGTTACGAAGGTTTAAAAGTAAACCCATCCAACTTAGACATTACAAATGTATATCCAAACCCCTTTAATAATATTTTGTCATTAAAGAACATACAGCGATTTCAACGTGTTACAATTTCCAATACACTGGGCCAAATAATTTTTAGTTATCATTTAACGGGTAATGAAGAGGAAGCCCTTAATCTATCTTTTTTACAAAGAGGATTATACATTCTGACTTTTTATACCGAAAAAGGAATTATCGTTTCAAGGAAAATTATAAAAAGGTAATTTGAATTTATTCTAATTGTAATTACTATTATTTCAAACAAATGGCATTGAAATGAAAGTTAATAGGTTTAGATAAATTTGAAAAGACACGTCCCTTTTATTGTTTTTACCTACCTTTACATCAAATTCAATAAAGTTTTAACTAAATAAATAATTATGAAACTATTTATTAAAAGATTATTTTTCATTCCTGTAGCATTAATTTGCATCAACATATTTGTTGCAAATGGACAAGGAAATGAAAGGATTATTCCTCCGGGTTTGAAGTATGAGTTTAACTTTGATCAACTCGAAACACATTACCTACCTCATTCCAGCAAAGATATTGAGGATGCTCAAACAACGAAAGAAGGGACCCCTTTATGGGCAGGCTTTTCATTGAAGACCGAAATTCCTCTTGGATCTGATGGAACAATAATTAAATGGCCAAGCGGAGAAGTTTCCTGGATGCTTAGATTAACCTCTCCGGGTGCACCAGCACTTGGTTTGGTGATTGAGGAAGCAAAATTCCCTTCAAATGCCATACTTTACCTTTACTCTGAGTTTGACCCAAACTATATTTACGCATTATCGGCCGAAGATATTGTTTCTGGATTCATCTCTACCCCTCAATTACCCACTGAGTCGCTTATAGTTGAGTATACAGAAAAGCAAGGAGAAACTAGTCAGGGATTAGATGGATATTTTGTAATTACTGACCTTATTGTGATTTATAACGGCTTAGAAACAGCATTTGGCACAAAAGATTTAGGTGATTCGGATTGGTGTCAAATTAATATCAATTGCTCGCCCGAAGGCGATAATTGGCAATTTCACAAGCGGGGAGTTGCCAGAATGATATTTAGAGTTGGAACAGGTTGGTATTATTGTACGGGTACTCTAATCAACAACACAAATCAGGACGGTACACCATACTTCTTGACAGCAGAGCACTGTGGCGGAAGTGCATCGGCAGCAGATAGAAATGTTTGGCAATTTTATTTCAACTACGAACGCCCAGGCTGTGCAAACACTGGTACACCACCAATGAATGTTTTAACGGGTTGTGCCTTAAAATCTAAAGGTTTACTAGCTGGCGGATCCGATTTTCAGCTGGTTCAACTTAATTCAACTCCACCCCAAGCTTGGAATCCCTATTATAACGGATGGGACAGAAATACCGCAGCAGCTACAGGAGGTGTTGGTATTCATCATCCATCGGGTGATGCCAAGAAAATATCTACTTTCAATGGAACTCTAGTATCATCAAGCCCCAACATCAGCGGTAGCCAAATGGCTTCAAACTCTGCCTGGAGGGTTATTTGGTCTGCCACAACCAACGGACACGCTTGTACCGAAGGGGGATCTTCAGGTTCTCCTTTATTTAACAATGCAGGATTAGTTGTTGGAACATTAACTGGTGGATCATCTTACTGCAACGCACCATCAAATCCAGATTTCTATGGTAAATTCAGCTACCATTGGCTTTCCAATGGTACAACCGATGCGCAGAGATTAGAACCATGGTTGGACCCAGCGAATACTGGAGTATCAACTTTACCTGGCTATGACCCTTATGGTGGTATAAACCCAAACTTCATTGCTGACAAAACAGTTGCTTTTATAGGTGAGGATATTGTGTTTACAGATCTTTCAAGTGGTGATGGAATAACGTCATGGAGTTGGAATTTTGGTGAGGGGGCTAACCCTGCAACGGCCACAGGACAAGGGCCCCATACAGTTACTTACACAACCATTGGACACAAAACGGTGAGCCTAACCATTAATGGTGAAGAAACTGAAACAAAGGAAGACTACATTTTTATTAAAGAACCCAGCAACACTTACCTTTTATATGAGCATTCACCTAATTTAACTACCGGAGGAGCCGCAACCAGCACACACACAGGTGCAATTAATTACGAAGTGGCAGATAATTATCCAAACATAACCGGGGTAGTCGAAAGAGTTGTGGTTCAGGGAATTTATGCATACCACGATGGTTCGGCTTGGAATGTTTGTACACCCGAAGCAAACATAAACTTTAATATCAACTTCTATGAACCAAGTTCAATTCAACCCAACTGGGATAACCCTATTTATGAGTTCACTGCAGGTTCAGACGTTTCTACCTATGGAACCTGGGGGAATTGGACGGTTTATGAATGGGACATTGAATTACCCGGACAAGCAGTAATTGACGGCGAGGGCTGGGTTTCTGTTCAGGCATATAATTCAACCTGTTGGTTTCTCTGGTTCAGATCGAACGATGGTGATGATTACGCCTATCAAATTCAACATACCAAGAACACACCTGAGTTTGCAACGTTAAGCGGTGATTCAAAAGATGCTATTGCCTATGATCTTGCCTTCCAGCTGTGGGCTAAAATTGATTTGGCTACCATTACTGCTTTTGATTTTGAAGAAGAGGTACTCGTTAATGTTGAAATTTCTCCTTTAGTGAACAACGAAGGAACCGTGTTGGCAGTAGTTGAACTAGGAACAGATTTGACGGCTTTAACACCAATTATCTCAATTTCCGAAGGTGCTACCATTAACCCACCATCTGGAGTATTAACAGATTTTTCTGAGCCAGTTGTATATACGGTTACATCCGAGGATGGTGAAACGGTGAACACTTATACGGTAACTGTAATAGAAAGGGATCTATATACTGACGCTTATATTCTAAGTTTCGACTTTGAGGAGGATGTTTTATTGGATATAGAATTTTCCGATATTGTTGCAGGTGAGGCAAACATAAACATTATTGTAGCCAATGGAACAGATATAACATCGCTAACGCCTACAATTACCGTTTCTGAGGGCGCAACAATCTATCCAGAACCAATTGACGGTGTTTTTGAAGCCATGGATTTCACCGAACCACAGGAGTTTGTTATTACAGCTGAAGATGGAACAACTCAAACCAGTTACACCGTTAATGTTATTGAAGAACCCCCCGTTTATTCCGTGACGTTTGTTGTAGTCAATGAAAGCGAAGAGTCATTATCTGATGCCATTATTACTTTGAACGATATTACAAACGAAGCAAACGATTACCTTTTCGAGGATTTATTGGTAGGCACTTATGATTACTCGGTTGCTTTAGCGGGATATTATACTGCATATGGTTCCGTAACTATTACCGATGAAGATATAACAGAAACAGTGACTTTGGAAGAAATCCATACATATACAGTAACTTTCGTTGTTGTTGATGAGAATGAAGATGAATTAACGGGAGCTGTTATAACCCTTGGAACTATTACTAATGGTGCAGATGATTATGTTTTTGAAGGTATTACCGCAGGTAACTATAATTATTCTGTAGTTTTGGCTGGCTATGTAACAAAGAACGGAACTATTACAGTTGTTGACGAAAATATAACCGAAACAGTTGTTCTTATTGAAGATATAGTAACCTATACAGTAACGTTTAATATTTTAGATAAGAATGATGAGCCATTATCTGGTGCAACAATTACTTTAGGAGAAATAACGAATGATCCTGATGATTATGAGTTTACAGTAGAGGCTGGTTCATATGATTATACTGTTGTGCTTAGTGGATATCACTCAGTTAGCAGCGAATTAAACGTTATTGATCAAAACATAACAGAAACAGTAACGTTAATACTTCTTGGAGCCGAAATCAATAGTTTATCATCAGTTCAGGTATTTCCAAATCCATTTGGCGAACACTTAACAATTTCGAACACCCAAGAAATCAGAAGAATAGTAATTACAAACTTAATTGGGCTTCAGGTTTTTGCTATTGATGTGAATCAGAATGAAATTATTACAATTCCAACCAAGAATCTTGCTGCAGGAGTTTTTCTTATTACATTAGTCTCAAATAATGGAGAAAAGACTGTAAGAAAGATAATTAAGAGATAATATTTAAATAAATTGTAAAATAAAAAGCCCTAGATTTCTAGGGCTTTTTATTTTTCGGCCCACTTAAAGGCGAATGTTAAAAAAATAGATGAAAATGAAAAAAAATAGTTGATACATTTTTTACTTTATCTTTTTTCCTATCTTTCGAAGTTAATTACTAATCATTTTCATTTTTTTAAATCTAAAAATAATTTTTTAATAATGAAGAAATTTCTTACAATGCTGGGATTGCTGACTTGTATTGTTCATTTTGGCTTTACCCAGGATTACTATTTACCACTGGGAGATAGTAAGTCGGAAGCAGTTGTTCTTGATAATTCATACAACGGCTTGAAAATGTACTTTACTCTACAAGGCCTGTCAGGAAAGCATATTGCAACCAAAACAGGACAAGATTTCACAGAGCTTTATTTTGGGAATGGATATTTTTCAGGAGATCTAGGTACTCCGAAATTACCCGCATTTAAAAGATTGATTCAAATACCTTTTGGTGCAGAAATAAGCTTAAAAGTAGTAGGGTATTCAGAGGAGGTATTCTTACTTCAAGAAATGGGCATTAACAACAGAATATATCCTGTTCAACCCTCCTTAAGAAAGGATATGGACCTCGAAGAAGTACCCTTCGAGTTTAATGCAAAGGCATATCAATCTTCAGGTTTTCGGAGCGAACCAATGGCTAGGGTTGAGGTGCTTGGTACTATGAGAGGAGTTCGTATTGCAAGGGTTGAGGTTATGCCCGTGGAGTATGACCCAATCAATGGGATGATTAAAATCTACAACGACATAGAGGTGGAGATTTCCTATAAAGGAGCAAATAGAATGATTACCGAGAGTATTCATCGAAAGACTTATTCTCCCTATTTTGAATCAGTTTATAGCACACTGGCGAATAACTATTCGAAGGATGTTTTCGATGATCACCCAGATCTCACCAAATATCCGGTTAAGATGCTAATTATTAGCAACAGAATGTTTGAAGAAACCTTACAACCTTATATCGCATGGAAAACCAAAAAAGGTTTCTTTGTTGATGTTGCTTATACAGATGTAATTGGAACAACTGCAGCAGCAATTCAAACATACATACATGGTATTTACAATTCCGCCACCGAAACGGATCCTGCACCAACATTCCTTGTTTTTGTGGGAGATGTTCAACAAGTACCCGCTTCGGCAACAGGATCATCATCAGGAAAAATGACCGACTTATACTATGCAAGCGTTGATGGAGACTATTTTCCCGAGATGTACTATGGAAGGCTTTCAGCTCAAAACACCAATCAATTACAAAATATTATTAATAAAATATTATACTATGAACAGTATCAGTTTGAAGACCCAACGTATCTGAATAACGCAACTCTTATTGCAGGGGCTGATGGAACATGGAATCCTGCCGTTGGACAACCAACTATTAAGTACGCTACTGCAAATTACTTCAACGCAGCTCATGATTTTAATACTGTTTGGGGTTATGGAGTAGCCAATGATCCTAATAACCCAAACAATAGTCCAGGCTATACTGGCTGCTATAGTAACGAAAGAATTTCTGTTAGTTTTATTAATTATACTGCTCATTGTAGTGAAACATCATGGGGCGACCCTCTACTTAGCATCTCGGCTGTTAACGCAATGACTAACACCAATAAGTATCCACTTGCAATTGGAAACTGCTGTTTAGCTGCAGATTTTGGTTATAATGAATGCATTGGAGAAGCATGGATAAGAGCAGCCAATAAAGGTGCAGTAACTTATATTGGCTCATCCCCATCTTCATATTGGTTTGAAGATTTCTACTGGGCTGTTGGCGCATTCCCCATTGTTGGGAATAACAATGGTTATGTTCCAACTTTTGAACAAACTACTTTTGGCGCTTATGACGCTCCATTTGTAACCAATTATGTTACCGCAGGTGCTACAATATTTGTAGGAAACTTAGCTGTAACCGAGGTTGATATTCAAAACTACCCCAGCCACTCTAGCCCATTATACTATTGGCAGGCTTATAATGTTTTAGGAGATCCTTCACTGGTTGCTTACTTTACTGAAGGAGAAGAGAATACAGTTAGCCATATGGCTATTGTGCCAATCGGTTTGGATAATTATGTTGTTAACGCATTACCTGGTTCTTATGTTGCTATCAGTAAGGATGGGGTTCTTCACGGAGCAAGCTTTGTTGATGAAAGCGGAGAAGTAGAGGTGTTAATTGAACCTATACTTGACGGAGGTGATGTTGATATTGTAATCACTCGCCCACAAACCACCCCTTACATGGTTCAGATCCCTGCTGCTGCACTTGAAGGTCCATATATAGTTTTAGATAGTTACGAGATTAATGATGAAAATGAAAATGATAATGGATTAGCCGATTTTGGTGAATCTTTCACAATACATGTTACCCTTAAGAATGTTGGAGCAGATGATGGAGAAGGTGTTTCGGCCGTTCTTACTGGTGAAGACGAATACTTTTCTTTTGTTAATGTTGATCCTATTGAATTTGGAAATATTGCTGCAGGTGAAACAGGAAATACATCAACAGTAGTTAACGCCTTTACTTTTACTCTAGCAAACAATGTTCCTGATCAGTATAAAGCGACTTTTGTGTTGGAAATAACAGATGGTGATGATGTTTGGAATTCAAACCTCAAAATTACTGCCAACGCACCAGTTTTAGGGATGGGCAACCTGTTGATCGATGATGGCGGGGAGGGAGTGCCCAACTACCTCGAGCCCGGGGAGAGCGCACAGGTTGTTTTGACGCTGACCAACACGGGGAAGGCCGCAGCGCAAGGAGTGGTTGCTTGGATTGCAGCCGCCTCGCCCTTCTTCAACATCATAGAGGGAGAGTCCACGGTGGATGTAGAGGCCGAGGCCGAGGTTCAGGTGACCTTCTCGGTGGAGGCCAACGCGTCGACCCCGGATGGGCACGAGGTGCAGATCGACTACGGCGCGGGCCTAGGGGTGTACGAGGCCGAGGGCTCAGAGGCGATCACCGTAGGGCCCAAGCCCGAGAGCACGATCGGGGAGGGCAACGAGGACACGCAGTCCTACTACCCGCTAGACAACTACTACAAGGCGAACAAGTCACAGATGCTGTACCAGGCCTCCGAGGTTTCGCTGGCGCCACAGACCATCAAGGAGCTGGGCCTCTACATGAAGTCGATCGGCACGGTGAACCCCTACGTCAACCTGACCATCAAGCTGATGGAGACAGACCTGACGGTGATGCCCAGCGCGTACGTAACGACCACAGGAGCCACCACGGTGTTCAGCGCATCGAGCTACACCATGCCCTCCGAGGTGGGCTGGCTGGTGTTCGACATCGAGGACTTCGAGTACAGCGGGGAGCAGAACCTGCTGGTAGAGGTGACCTTCGGGATCAACGCCAGCTGGACGAGCACCCGTTACCGGGTGAGCTGCACGACCACACCATCGAACAGCGTGACGTACGGCTACAGCGATACACAGGCGATCCCCAGCTATAGCGGGGTGACCAACAAGCGTCCGAACCTGTACCTGTCGTTCGACGCGGACTACGCCGATTTCTTCCCGGTGTCCATATCCGTGGAGGACATCTACCAGGCGGCTATTCCCGACGCCGAGGTGATCATAGGCTCGCTGCCGCTGGTAACCGACGAGGACGGCCAGCAGTCACTGGAGCTGCCCAGCGGGTCATATCCCTGGACGGCAAGCAAGGCGGGATACATTCCTCAAAGCGGAGTTCTGGCGGTCGATGAAGGAGCAACGGACCTGTTGATTGTGCTGCCGTTCCTGATCGGGGACGAGGCAGAGATTCTGACCTTTGGGTTTGAGGAGGATGTCGTGGAGTTCGTAACCATCGCCCCCGTTGAGGACAATGCGGCCACGATCTTTGTGGGGGTTGCGGCAGGGACGGATGTGAGCTTGTTGACGCCAACCATCACGGTATCGTACGGAGCGACGATAGTTCCCATGGGCGGAGTTGCCATGGACTTTTCGGCGCCCGTTACCTTTGTGGTGACCTCTGAGGACGGGCAGACGGAGAACACCTACACGGTGGTCGTGAGCGAGGTGTACACGGTGACCTTCCGGGTGAACATGACCAACGCCGATGGCTTTGACCCGGCCGAGGACGTAGTCTACCTGACGGGGTCGATGCTGGGCTGGGCAGAGCCAGGGACCCTGCCAGAGGAACAGGCGATGACCCGGGAGGAGGGCACCATGACCTGGAGCGTAACGCACCAGCTGGCCGCAGGAGATTACCAGTACAAGTACTTCCTGAATGAAGGCTGGGACGGAGGCGAGTGGGAGGGAGACCCCAACCGCACGGTGTCGGTAAGCGAAGACATGGTTGTAGAGGACAGCTGGGGGATCAAGCCCAACGTGGGCACCAGCGTGCTGAGCAACGTGTCGGTATACCCGAACCCCTTCAGCGGTCACATCACCCTATCCCAGGCCGATATGGTGACCCGCGTGGTGATCACCAACATCGTGGGTCAGGTGGTCGTGGACAGACCCGTAACCGCAACCCAGGAAAGCGTAGAAACAGGAAGCCTGAGTAGAGGCGTATACCTGGTTACCCTCATGGCCAGCAACGGCGAACGGGTAACCATCAAAATGATTAAGCAATAAATTTTTTAATAAACATGAACGATAAGGCGGAAAATTTCCGCCTTATCGTTTATGTTTTTGTTTAAATTATATTTAATAAAAAACCATTAAACAACAGGATAATGTATAAAACCGTACAATGCTTATTACTTATATTGCTTATAAGTTTTAATACTCTATTTGCACAAGATAAATGGGAAATAAAAAGAGGAGAGAGACCCGAAATAAATCTTGAAAGGGTACCCGAGGATAGTTATTATTCAAACAAACTTAGGATTAAAATTAATCCTAGTTTTCAGGAAAGGCTTAAAGAGAATGATCATGTAAATAAAGAGGGTAAAGATTTCATTGGACTCGAAAACGTTGATCAACTATTAGTTAAACATAATATTTTAAAAATTAATAAAACATTTGGCAGTGAAGCGCTGAAAAACGAATATGAAGAAAGACATAAAGCTTGGGGATTCCATTTGTGGTATGAAATTGAATTTGCAGAGTGTCAAGGAATAAAAGATCTTATTAAACAATATTGTGATTTAAAAGAAGTAGAATTTGCAGAACCGATTTATAAAAAACAGTTAATAGACTATAACCCAAATGGGTTTTATTTGATTAATACTGAAGTAGAAAATAGAAAACAGAGTAACGATAAGGGCAAATGGATCCCAAACGATCCGCGATTTAATGAGCAATGGCACTATTACAATACAGGACAGCAAGGAGGAACACCTGGTGTTGACATTGATTTAATTGATGCTTGGGAGATTCAGAAAGGCAATCCTGATGTGATAATCGCAATTATTGACGGGGGTATTGAATACAATCACGTTGATCTTCAGGCTAATATTTGGAGCGGCATAGGCTATAACTTTGTCACAAATTCTCCTACAATTCAACCCCATAACCACGGAACTCATGTTGCTGGTACAATTTCTGCAGTAAACAATAATGGTATTGGAGTTTCAGGAATTGCAGGTGGAAATGGAGGTGGAAATGGAGTTAGCCTTATGTCATGTCAAGTTTTTACTGCATCCAGTAATGGAGGATTTGAAGTCGCACCAGTATGGGCAGCAGATAATGGTGCTATCATTTCACAGAATAGTTGGGGTTATACTTCTTCCGGATATTACGAACAAGCTGTTCTTGATGCAATAGATTATTTTAATCAAAACGCTGGAAGTGAACAGGGAAGCCCGATGTCCGGTGGAATTACTATTTTTGCTGCAGGTAATGGCAATTCTTCAGGACAATGGTATCCCGGATGCTATTCTGGTGTAATGGCTGTTGCAGCAACAAATAACCAGGATCAAAAATCTTGGTATTCAAATTATGACACATGGGTAGATATATCCGCACCAGGAGGAGAAACCAATACTGTAACTGAAAGAGGCGTTCTTAGCACAATAACAGGGAATAATTATGCATATTATCAGGGAACTTCAATGGCTTGCCCACATGTTACAGGAGTGGCTGCATTAATTTTATCACATGCTCCTGGAGAATTAAGTCCTGCAGAGTTAAAGGAAATATTAAAAGAAACGGCGGATAATCATTACGCTCAAAATCCATCTTTTAATGGCATGCTGGGTACAGGGAGGCTTAATGCTGCCAATGCTTTAGGAGAAGCAGAGGGTTTATTAACAGGTTTAAGAAATCCTAAAGACTTTTTAGCTGTTGCTGTAGCTTCTGATCAAATTGATCTTTCATGGTCACGAAATGAAAATTTAAACTCAATCATATTAGCCTACAATTCTAGTCCAACTTTTGGAATTCCCTCTTATACAATGTTGCCAGGAGATGAAATTGAAGGAGGAGGTAACATTATTTATGTTGGAGCTGACACCCTATTTTATCATAATGATTTAAGTGCGGTTACACCATACTTCTACAGAATATGGTCATTTAATGAAGAAGGAGAAATATCAACTGGTCGAGGGGCAGCAGCCACTACTTTATGTTCAAATTTTGAACTGCCATTTAATGAAAGTATTAGTAATACGTCCTTTCCGCTTTGTTGGAGTACTGATTGGGAGGGTTCTGGAAGCCAAAATGTATGGACAACTTCAAATACAAACCATGCTGGAGGAACAACAGGAGAATTTCGTGCTCGTTATGTTTCTGGAACAGCAACATCTAGGCTAATTACCCCCCCTATTAACACAACTGGCATAGCCCAAATTACTATTCGATTTAGACATTTCTATGATGACTACTCATCTGGATTAACATTTCGTTTACAAACATCTTCAAACGGAGAGGACTGGACAAATACAGAATGGAGCTTTACCTCTGGAAGTGGAAACATAGGACCTCAATTGGTAGAACTTGATCTATATGAAAATCTAAACAATCCTAATACTTATTTTGCATTTTCAATTACTGGAAATCATTACCAATTCGATTACTGGTATATTGATGACATTGAGATAGAGGGCATGCCAACAGGTGCACCCTTAGTAACAAGTCTAGATCCACAAAATATATCCGAATTTGCAGCTGAACTTTGGGGAGAAATTAACGATCAAGGAGATGAACCTATTACGGCATCTGGTTTTGTTTATAGTATAAACCCTAATCCGCAGATAGACAATGATAATACAATCGTTATTTACACAAACCCTTTAGTAAGTGAAGGTCAGTTTTCTAGTTTAATTCAAAATCTTAATGCTGCTTCAACATACTACTATAGAGCATTTGCAATAAATAATATTGCAACAAGTTACGGTTCTCAAAAGCAATTAACTACATTATGTGGAACAATCTATTTACCACACAATCAATCTTTTCTTACATCAGAAGTACCATTGTGTTGGGATGTAACAAATAATGGAGGCACAGCAGGTCAGGTGTGGCAATTTGGTTCTTTTTCGAGTGGTTTATCAGGTTCGACTAGTTATGCTTATTTAAATAGTGATGCTTATGGCTCAGGGAATAATCAAAATTCTGACTTAATATCACCTCCAATAACGATTGAGGGATATTCAAGTATAACACTTGAGTTTAAGCATTACTTTAGACAGTATTTGTCATCATCAATGGCAAAAGTATTATATAGTATTGATGGTGGAAATAACTGGATAGAAATTCAAAGTTGGGCAACAACAACAGCAAATCCTACATTTTTCGAGTTTGAGATTGATAACTCTGAAGCAAACAGTGAAATTATTTTTAAATGGAACTATGTTGGAGCATACTCATACTATTGGTGTATCGATGATATAGTAGTGACAGGGGTTCCTGCCGGAGATCCACCGCTTGCAATTACTTTAGAAGCCGACAACATAGGGCCCAATAGTGTAACATTCAACGCTTTAGTTAACCCCAGAAATCTAAATACTAATGTATTTTTTGAATGGGGCATATCTAGTGTTACCGATAACATTTTTCAGTATAATCAAATAATTTCTGGCCAGGAAGATCAAAACATTTCTTTAAGCATTGAAAACCTTTTACCTGGTAAAGAATATTATTATAGAGTTAAAGCTACCAGTGTTGCTGGTACAACATATGGTGAACAGTTGATTTTTGGTACATTAAATGATAAGCCTGCTTCTGGAGAATTATTTTTAGATTTCTGGTCAAGCAGGGAAGCGTCTTTTTCTGGTTCTATTTTATCAGATGGAGGAAGTGATATTTTAAGTAGTGGAATATGCATAGGACATAGTCAGAACTCAACGCCAGATGATATGTTTTATGAAATTGAGGGCGAAGAGGGCGCATTTTCTATTACCGTAGATGAATTAATACCCAATACTATGTATTACGCTAGAATGTATCTAGAAAATGAATACGGAATTACTTATAGTAATGAATTGGAGTTTTTAACAAACTTAGAGGTTCCTAGTATCATTACACTTGATGCAATTATTTTTGATTCTGGCACTGTGAGCCTTAATGGTCGTTTAATATCTTCATGGAACGATCCGATGGAAGATATTGGTTTTTTGCTTCATAATATTTCTGATTTCAATCAAGAAACACCTGATGTGCAGGTTTTTTCAACCATTGATTATAATATTCAACAAGGTGAAGAATTTAACTTGATTATAGATAGCCTTACTCCAGAAACAACTTATTATTTCAGAACATATGCAATAAATTCTGAGGGAATTGGATTTGGAGACATTTTCACATTTACAACATGGCCACTTTCTTCTGAAATTAACGGGTTAAGCAAGGTGTCTATTTATCCCAACCCCGCTTCGGATGTTGTGAATATAGTTTCACCAGAAAGGGAAGTTGTTCAAGTTGTTATATGTGATTTAAGCGGAAAACCTATAATTAATTCAAATGAAAAGTCAAATAATAGCTCGTTTATAATTAATGATATAACGCCAGGTATTTACATTATTCGTTTGAAATATTCAGATGGATTTGTTTCTCATCATCGGATTGTAATATATTAAAGAATAAGGATGGTTAATCCCATCCTTATTCTTAATTTTTTAATTTTTTTGCACCAACATAAAACTAAATTTTTAATTGTTTTTCATAACTTGCCCACAATTTTTTAATGTTAATCAGCAAATTAAATTCTTTTAAAATGAAAAACCACCGACTAATCTTTTTAAGTTTCATTGCCATTGGTTTAATTCTATTGGCAAATACAACTTTAGGCCAAAATCAGCAATTGATATTTGGGAAAAATAACGAAATCAAGCACACAGCGACTGTGCTTTCGGATAATTTGGATCAAATTTCATTACGATTCAATCTTTTTGAATTGAATTTTGTCGAAGTAGAAACCGATTATGGCGCTGCATACACTTTTCAAAGTCCAAAAGCGCCAAACATTCTCGAAAAAGGATCACCCGACTTAATTTACCTTACGGGTTCTGTTATTATACCAGAAACAGGAGAAATGGAAATAGAAGTAATCCCCGGTAAATATGAGGAATTCTTTAATATCGAAGTTGCTCCCTCAAAAGGAGTTTTAACTAGAAATATTAATCCATCAGATGTTCCTTATGAAAAGGGACGTGTTTATCAAGAAAATAGTTTTTATCCTAATGAAATTGCATCGATACGAGAGCCTTATATACTTAGGGACTTTAGAGGCCAAACCATTGAGGTTTATCCAATGCAGTATAATCCAGTTACAAAAACCCTTCGGGTTTATTCTGAGATTACAGTTGTATTAAAACACAAAAACACAAAAGGTGTTAATGAATTGATTGATAAGAGAAAAAATAAAACGGTATATTCAGAATTCGATAAAATTTATCATCGCAATTTCTTAAATTATTCAACAAGGGCAAAGTACGACCCAATTGATGAAGATGGTCTACTATTAATAGTTTCTCACGCAAACTATATTGATGAGATTAAACCATTGGTAGATTGGAAAAACCAAAAAGGACAGATAACAAAACTTGTAAGTTATCAAGAAGCAGGAGGATCTTCAGCTAACTTAAAAACGTATATAACTAATCAGTATAACAGCGAAGAGGGGCTCGTTTTTGTATTATTAATTGGCGATAGCCAACATATTCCACCTATGTATAAATCGGGTGATAGCGACCCAGCCTATGGTCACATTGTTGGAACCGATTCGTATGCAGAAGCTTTTATTGGACGTTTCTCTGCTGAATCTATTGCCGATGTTCAAACTCAAGTAGCCCGTACTATTACCTATGAGCGCGACTTAACAACTGAAGATACATGGCTTGAGGTAGGTATGGGAATTGCATCTTCAGAAGGGGGTGGAAGTCAAGGAGATAATGGAGAGTCTGATATTCAGCACATGAATATTATTAGAAATAAATTACTTAACTATACGTATACAACAGTTCATCAGGTTTACGATCCAGGAGCTCAGGCCAGTACAGTTATAGCAAATCTGAATAATGGTTTAGGTATTACCAACTACGTTGGACATGGCAGCGACTACACATGGGTTACCTCAGGTTTTGGAGTAAGCCATATGAGCAGTCTAACAAATGTTAACAAGCTCCCATTCATTTTCGATGTTGCTTGCGTAAATGGAAATTTTGTTAATAAAACATGCTTTGCCGAAGCATTTATTAGAGCCAAAACAGCTGATGGACCCACTGGTACGATTGCAATAATGGCTTCAACAATAAATCAGAGCTGGAACTCTCCTATGCGAGGACAGGATGAAATGAATGACATTCTGGTTGAAAGTTACGAAAACAATATTAAAAGAACATACGGAGGTATAGGTGTGAATGGTTGTATGAACATGAACGATGTTTACGGAAACGATGGATACAACATGACTAATACATGGACAATATTTGGTGATCCTTCGTTAATGGTTCGAACTGCTACCCCAGAAGAAATGATCATTAGTCATAACCCCACTCTTTTCCTTGGTTCAAGTACATTTAATGTGAATTGCGATACAGAAGGAGCACTAATTGCTATTTCTTATACAGATGATGAGGAAAATGTAGTACCACTAGGTAAAGCAATAGTTGAAGGGGGAGTTGGTGCAGTTACTTTTGAGGAGCCAATTACCAGTCCCGTTGATTTAGTGATAACAATTACAGCATATAATAAGGTTACTTATTTGGGAGTAGTATCTGCTGTACCTGCTGATGAACCTTACGTTATACTAAAATCTTTCGAAACAACCATAAACCCAGATTTTGGTCAAGAGGTTGGTATTAATGTTATTCTTGAAAATATCTCGGAAGATCCATATACAGCTTCTGCTGTAGAGGCTACTATAACTTCAGAAAACGAATATGTTACCATTCTAGAGAACTCAGTATTAGCAGGAACGATTATACCGGGTGAATTTACTACACTGAATGGTGCTTTTTCAATAGGAATAGCAGATGATGTTCCAAACCAGACCCCTATGATATTCACTATAACGATTACAGGAGAATATGATGGGGATGATTATCAATGGGCGCAGAATTTTATTATTAAAGCCAACGCACCAGTTTTAGGGATGGGCAACCTGTTGATCGATGATGGCGGGGAGGGAGTGCCCAACTACCTTGAGCCCGGGGAGAGCGCACAGGTTGTTTTGACGCTGACCAACACGGGGAAGGCCGCAGCGCAAGGAGTGGTTGCTTGGATTGCAGCCGCCTCGCCCTTCTTCAACATCATAGAGGGAGAGTCCACGGTGGATGTAGAGGCCGAGGCCGAGGTTCAGGTGACCTTCTCGGTGGAGGCCAACGCGTCGACCCCGGATGGGCACGAGGTGCAGATCGACTACGGCGCGGGCCTAGGGGTGTACGAGGCCGAGGGCTCAGAGGCGATCACCGTAGGGCCCAAGCCCGAGAGCACGATCGGGGAGGGCAACGAGGACACGCAGTCCTACTACCCGCTAGACAACTACTACAAGGCGAACAAGTCACAGATGCTGTACCAGGCCTCCGAGGTTTCGCTGGCGCCACAGACCATCAAGGAGCTGGGCCTCTACATGAAGTCGATCGGCACGGTGAACCCCTACGTCAACCTGACCATCAAGCTGATGGAGACAGACCTGACGGTGATGCCCAGCGCGTACGTAACGACCACAGGAGCCACCACGGTGTTCAGCGCATCGAGCTACACCATGCCCTCCGAGGTGGGCTGGCTGGTGTTCGACATCGAGGACTTCGAGTACAGCGGGGAGCAGAACCTGCTGGTAGAGGTGACCTTCGGGATCAACGCCAGCTGGACGAGCACCCGTTACCGGGTGAGCTGCACGACCACACCATCGAACAGCGTGACGTACGGCTACAGCGATACACAGGCGATCCCCAGCTATAGCGGGGTGACCAACAAGCGTCCGAACCTGTACCTGTCGTTCGACGCGGACTACGCCGATTTCTTCCCGGTGTCCATATCCGTGGAGGACATCTACCAGGCGGCTATTCCCGACGCCGAGGTGATCATAGGCTCGCTGCCGCTGGTAACCGACGAGGACGGCCAGCAGTCACTGGAGCTGCCCAGCGGGTCATATCCCTGGACGGCAAGCAAGGCGGGATACATTCCTCAAAGCGGAGTTCTGGCGGTCGATGAAGGAGCAACGGACCTGTTGATTGTGCTGCCGTTCCTGATCGGGGACGAGGCAGAGATTCTGACCTTTGGGTTTGAGGAGGATGTCGTGGAGTTCGTAACCATCGCCCCCGTTGAGGACAATGCGGCCACGATCTTTGTGGGGGTTGCGGCAGGGACGGATGTGAGCTTGTTGACGCCAACCATCACGGTATCGTACGGAGCGACGATAGTTCCCATGGGCGGAGTTGCCATGGACTTTTCGGCGCCCGTTACCTTTGTGGTGACCTCTGAGGACGGGCAGACGGAGAACACCTACACGGTGGTCGTGAGCGAGGTGTACACGGTGACCTTCCGGGTGAACATGACCAACGCCGATGGCTTTGACCCGGCCGAGGACGTAGTCTACCTGACGGGGTCGATGCTGGGCTGGGCAGAGCCAGGGACCCTGCCAGAGGAACAGGCGATGACCCGGGAGGAGGGCACCATGACCTGGAGCGTAACGCACCAGCTGGCCGCAGGAGATTACCAGTACAAGTACTTCCTGAATGAAGGCTGGGACGGAGGCGAGTGGGAGGGAGACCCCAACCGCACGGTGTCGGTAAGCGAAGACATGGTTGTAGAGGACAGCTGGGGGATCAAGCCCAACGTGGGCACCAGCGTGCTGAGCAACGTGTCGGTATACCCGAACCCCTTCAGCGGTCACATCACCCTATCCCAGGCCGATATGGTGACCCGCGTGGTGATCACCAACATCGTGGGTCAGGTGGTCGTGGACAGACCCGTAACCGCAACCCAGGAAAGCGTAGAAACAGGAAGCCTGAGTAGAGGCGTATACCTGGTTACCCTCATGGCCAGCAACGGCGAACGGGTAACCATCAAAATGATTAAGCAATAAGAAGAATAAAAAAAGGCGGGTTTTCCCGCCTTTTTTTATTTATAACTAATTATTTTTTCTCTTCGTTTTTTAAATTTTGTTTGGTTATTCAAGTTTTTTTCATGATCGAAAATATTTTTTTCCCACTCTCCATACATCGGGTTTGGGAAAACAATGAATCTGCGTCCAAATTCTTCTTTATATTTATCAACGATTGATAAACCCCAATCATCACCCCTGCTTTCAAAAACATCAGAAAAATCATTCAAATTGTCACCAAGAAGAAGAATAATGTCATATTTTTTAGCAACACTTTTTCTTCTGGGTTCTTTTCCACTAATGCTATCTTTTAAAACCATATTTTCTGGTTTTACGAATGAAAAACCTAACGAATTTAAATTTTGCATTGTTGACTCCAACTCTTTGGTAGTCCTATTGCTTAAATAAAAAATCTCAACGCCAACAGAGTCGCAAAAATGTGTGAATTCCACTGCACCAGGTAATGCCTTTGCCATTGCACGATCAGTCCATTTTGCCCATATTTCAGGGGAGTATCCAACACCTGTTTCAATAACTCTTCCCTGAAAGGGACTATTGTCAATCATCGTTTCATCAAGGTCTACTACAATTGCTTTTGGTTTTTCTCCGGGCTTGTTTTTAAACTCTAAAACTCTTTCTTTAGCGACATTAAACCCTTGATAATAAAGAGATTTGGCTTCAGGTGAATGTTGATACCAAAGGGTTGCTGTAACAAGGTGCTCTTGGTCCAAGTTATTATGATTATAATCTTTATGAGAATTTTGATTACAACCTATTGTTAATAGAACGATTAAAAAAAGGGATATTCGTTTCATGATATATGTATGTTTAAATAATTATTCAACAAAACAGCGTAAAGCAAAGAAAAGAAAAAGATTTAATTTTATAGTTTAAATCTTTTATAATCTGAAAAGCATTTTATAAATGCTGTAACTTTATATGGCGCAGTTCGTCATACTTACGAAAGTGTGAAGATTTAAATGACAATTAAGGAATACAATAATTGTGTGGATGCTCATGCAGACGGTTTGTACCGCTTTGCCCTAAAAACTTTGGGTGATAAAGAGAAAGCACGCGATGTGGTTCAAGATTCTTTCGAACGCTTGTGGTTAAAACACGAAACGGTTGACAATGACAAATCAAAATCATATTTATATACAACAGCATATCATGCATGTATTGATTTAATAAGGAGCGATAAACGAAAAGGAAAAATAGAGGAAGTGAAGGCAATAGATTATTCAACAGAAAGTCAGTATAGTGATCTTCAAGAGATTTTGCATGATGCAATTAAATTATTACCAGAAGTTCAACGATCGGTTATACTACTTCGAGATTACGAAGGATACAGCTATCAAGAGATAGAAGAGATAACAGGTTTAAACGAATCTCAGGTTAAAGTTTATATATATCGAGCACGATTAGCGCTTAAAGAATACATTGGACAAATTGAAAAGGTTTTATAGAATGCAAATCACAAGGGATAATTACGAGGGCTACTTTATTGATTACTTAGATGGCAAATTGTCACCAGGTGAAACCAATAAACTTTTTGAATTTTTAGCAGAAAACCATGACCTTGCTGAAGAGTTAGATGGGATGAAAATTTGTGTACTTAAACCAGTTAACGAAAGATATTTAAAAAAAGAAGAACTAAAAAAAACTTTTTTAAGCAATTCTGGCATTCAAAATGAGTTCGATTATCTTTGTATAGCAAATATAGAGGGGGACATTTCCCTTGAAGAAAAAAAACGCCTCGATGTGTTCATATATGAAAATCCCTCCAAAAAGAAACAACAATTACAATATTCAAAAATTAACCTTCTGCCCAACGATCAAATTATTTTTAAGAACAAATTGGCGCTTAAAAGAAATCCTATTATAAAGATAAAACAATCAACATATAGGAATTTAATGAGCATTGCGGCTGGTTTTGTTTTACTATTAGGAATATACTCTTTATTTTCATTGGAAAAAATAAATAATAATCAACCATTGTTAACCACATTAGAAACAGAAAGTATTACTTCCATTAAAGATGATGAAGCTTCACATATTGAGGAAAATATTGTTTTACCAGTTAATCGAGACATTCAAAATGAAATACAGCAGTTGGATCGTTTTGAAGATAAAGAACAAATGCCCTTAGTTAAAGACATGGAAGAAGAGAAACGATTTATTGCATTTTCGTTCATAGAACCAAAGAGATTAGACGAATTCAGTTTTCCTCACCCCCAAATTGAACCTCAAATATTATATTTTGCAAAAGAAAATGAAATTATTTTGGATGAACAGTTTGCAGAAAAGACATTGATTAATGATCCTCCAAAGATTACTTCTCGAACAATTAGCGCATTCGAACTAGCTCAATTAGGTGTACAAAAATTAGCAGATTTCACTGGTCGTCCAATAGAACTTACCGCACAAAAGGAACAAGATGGAGTGATAAAAAGTATACACTTCGAATCAAATCTTTTTGCTTTTTCAACATCAGTAGGGAAAAAACAATAATTACCGCTGTAACTTTTATTTTACCTCAATCGTCATAGAAAAAAAGTTTTTAAGTATTCATTTAATTTTATGAACCATGAAACAAATTATAAGTATTGCAATAATTATTGCATTTAGCATAGTTTCAATAGCACAAGAAAAACCTGAGGACGTGCTAAAAGTCTTGGAAGCGGGTAGTGATACCTTAAAACAAACTAAAATCGATACATTGGGTTATGCAAACGATGATGTTAATCAAATCGAATTTGGAAACGAGATAATGAAAGTAGATTCAGATACAACGAAGATACGTTTTGGTAAGCGAAATATTGTTATAATTGAAAAGGATGGTGCTACTGCTATAGAAATACCTGAGCGTAAATATTTTGAGGACGAAGAGGATGTTCCAAAAAAGAAGAAAGCAAAAAAGTTTAAAGGACATTGGGCTGGTTTTGAATGGGGATTCAATGGTTACTTGGATCCCAACTACTCAACAAACATGAAGGATGAATTGCGTTATCTAGAGTTAAAACAAGGTAGATCATGGAATTTTAACATAAATTTTTCGCAATATAGTTTTGGTTTCAAAACCGATAAGATCGGATTGGTAACGGGACTTGGCTTAGAATTCAGCAACTACCATTTTCGCAATCAAACTACATTATCCAGAGGAACAGCAGTTACAGGAGTTGATAGTACTTATATTTTGAACCCTGATAAGAATGTGATTAAAAGCAAACTTTCTACATCACATCTAACACTACCTTTGTTGTTTGAATTTCAAATTCCAACAGGAAACGATAAGCATCGCATTTTCTTCTCTACTGGAGTAATTGGTAGTGTGAGAATTGGATCAAGTACAAAAGTAGAATTTGAAGGTAGAAGTAAAGGGGAGGATAAAGTAAAAAATGATTTTAACCTTTCGCCATTCAGGTATGGAATTACTGCAAGAATTGGTTATCGGGGACTGAAACTTTTTGCCAATTATTATCCCACTCCCCTATTTGAGAAGGATAAGGGTCCAGAACTCTACCCTTTTTCGGTTGGATTGATATTGCTGAGCTTTAATTAGAATAAAGGTTTACTAAAATAGTGGGCGAGCAATCTGATGATTGCTCGCTTTTATTATACCCTCATAATACAAAATGTTTTTTTACTATTTTTGCTTTGTTAACCAAATGGTAACAAGATGAAAAAAGAACCCCTTTTTTTCCTAATCCTACTAATGGTTTCTTTTTTTGTTTCTGCAACAAATCCTTATATCGATAGTCTTATTACCGAAAAAAAAACAAACACAAAAGACTCACTTCGATACGATGCATTAAGAAAGCTAGCCATTGCTTACTCTGATTCAGCATATGATATTAGCATTATGTTTTGGGAAGAGGCTTTGGATTTGGCTAAACGAAAGCGTAATAAACAATGGCTTGGGGATGTATACCATCAAATTGGCTATATGCTTCATCGAAAGGGAGAATTTCCCGAAGCTCTTGATGAATTAAAGAACGCATTAATATTTTATGAACAGAATGGAAATATAACTTGCATTGCTGAGGTTTATAACGACATGGGCCTTATTTATAAATCATGGGGGAAATACGAGCAAGCGTTAGAATGTTTTTTAACTGCTATGCCCCTTTTTGAAAAAGTAAATTTTACAGGGGGCTCTGCAATGGTGGCAAACAACATCGGACAAATTTATTATTATCGTGAGAATTACTCAAAAGCAATAGAATACTTTAAAAATTATTTAAAAATTAATCAAATATCTAATACATATCGTGCTGTTGCAGGCGCTTTAAATAATATTGCAAGTGCCTATATGGAAATGGGGGACTTTGATCTTTCGCTAGAATTCTATTTGAAGGCGTTGAGCTTATATGACTCATTAGAAGTAAAACTTGGAGTTGCAATAATAAATGACAATATAGGTAGTCTTTATGCTAAGAAAGAAAAGTATAGCGATGCCCTTGTATACCACTTTAATGCTCTTAATCTTTTTAAAGAGTTCAATAGTAAACCAAGAATTAGTTATGTGAAGAAAAATATTGGATATGCTTATTATAAGCAAAAACAATATTCAGAAGCTCTTGATTATTTTATGGATACCAAATTAATTGCCGAAGAGCTTGGCCAAAGGGAAATTCTAAAAGAAGTTTACTTCAATATGAGTAACATTTATGAATCCTTAAGCAAATATAGTAATGCGCTTGAGGCATATAAGCAATACGTACAAATAAAAGATTCCCTGTTAAGTATTGAAATAAATGAAAAACTTACAACCCTGGAACTTCAATACGAGTCAGATAAAAAATCGAGAGAATTGGAAATGATTAAAAATAAATACGAACAACAAAAACGTATAGGTTTAATTGTAAGTTCAATAGGTTTTGTTTTTCTATTTCTTTCACTAATGGTTATCCGAGAAAATATCCAGAAAAAGAAAGGGTTAAACATATATCAAAAACAAAATACCTTACTTAAGAATTCAATAAAATCCATTTTGAGAGACACTAACTCTCATTTATATGGTCTTGAAAAGCATTTTAAAGAGCACACATTAATTCCTGGTTTGTCCAATATTGGATCAACTCATTTTCTTCTTTCGGTCTCAAAAAAAGATATTACCGTTATTTTAGAAATAAATTATGAAAAATATTCTGAAAATCTTGATCTTATAAAATTGCAGTGTTTTGGTTGGTTAAATGAGATCTTAGAGCAGTCGATTTCAATATCACCATTACAAATAACCGATTACATATACTCGAAGTTAAACGAAAACTCCATTAACAGCATCACATCATCAAAAAGCCTTGTGATCAACGCATTACAATATAGTGATTCTCTAAAAAGAATGAGCTATATTGGTCAAGGTTATTTATGGCATGCAAACAATAGAGACTTAATTATTAATAAAATAAAAACGGACACGCATAAAAAAGAAGAAAACGAATTTGACATCAAAAACGGAGATATTATTTATTACTTAGCCAAATCAAAATTGAATGAAAAGATTATAAGTTCGAATCAAGACATCGCCTCACTTTTGGAAACAACCCTGAAAAAGTCATTTACCTCTTCTTATGATGATCAAAAGGCATTATTAAAAAGCACAGTAGATTTTTGGAATAGTTCTTATGAAATTGACAATAAGTTTTCTATTCTTATCATTAAAGTTTAATAATTCATTGCAAAAAAATGTTTTTTATTGCAATCTATAATACAAAGAAGTTTTTGTATATTTAATGAGAATTAATTAAAAACAATCATTATATCAACAAGCTATGAGATTATTACTTATCAGCAACTCCACTAACACAGGAGAAAATTATCTTCAACATGCCAAAGGGCAGATTGAAACATTTCTAAAAGGAATAGACAAGGTCCTTTTTATACCTTACGCTGCAGTTACTAATTCATTCAACGACTATGAAAAGAAAGTACAGAAAAAATTTAGCGAAATGGGAATTGAAGTGGATTCATTGCATCATCACCGCGATGCAAAAAAAACTGTTAGAGAAGCAAAAGGAATAGTGATAGGTGGTGGGAATACGTTTCGTTTGCTAAAAATGATTCAACAACTCGATATTATAGAGGCTTTGCGATATCGAGTTCTCGACGGAACACCCTATGTTGGATGGAGCGCTGGTGCAAATGTTGCATGCCCAACCATTTGCACTACTAATGATATGCCAATTGTTGAGCCTGAGAACTTTAACGCAATTAATCTTGTTCGTTTTCAGATAAATCCGCATTACACTGACATAACACCCGAGAATCACGCAGGAGAAACTCGTGACGAAAGAATTGAAGAATTCATTTTTATGGATCCATATTCCTATGTTGTTGGACTGAGAGAAGGATCGATTTTATTAATGGAGGGAGGAACAATAAATTTGCTTGGAAATAAACCTGCTAAAATTTTTAAATATGGTTCTTTGCCATGGGAGGTTAAACCTGGCGATGACTTGGACTTTCTATTCGAGTAAAGCATAAAAAAACAGTAATTTCAATATATACAAATACAAAAAGAAAATTTTTTTTCCTCTTTAACTTTCTTTATTTGAGAAGAACCTTTCAATTAAATGATCAATATCAAAAAAAATAAAGTCAAACCACAAACCATTTACATTTCTTTAAGCTCCGAGTAATGGTTATTAAATTTAGATAAGTTTTAAAAGTTTTTTTTCTCGTTAAGCCCTTTAAGTAGATTTATGCATTGATAATTTCCCAAAGGAGTTCTTAGGTGCACCTACGAGAGCGTATCACCATCTATATTGTACAAAATTTTATTAACCTGAACATTATTGGATCATCAATATTTACTGGTAACAATTAATTTTTTTAGAATAATTGAATCACTTGCTATATACAACTCCATTAAGCTATAACTCGGAGAACATACTGATTGTAAATTGATTGAGATTTTTTTTTGTCTATGATAATTAATGAAAGCATTAGGCAAACCTGAACTAGCAAGTCAGCTTATCGTATCATATGATTATCCTATTAATAAGTAAAATAGATGGATAATGTGGCTCAATAATCAATATTAGCATTACCTTTGCAGCCCAAATTTATTTAAATGCCTAAAATTCGAAATATTGCTATAATTGCACATGTAGATCACGGAAAAACGACCCTGGTGGATAAGTTGATTATTCAAGGGAAAGTATTTAAAGATCATGAAAATCCAGGAGAGCTAATCCTTGATAGCAACGACCTAGAAAAAGAAAGGGGGATAACGATACTAGCAAAAAATGTTTCTGTAACCTACAAAGGAATAAAGATTAATATTATTGATACACCTGGCCATGCTGATTTTGGGGGAGAAGTTGAAAGGGTTCTTAATATGGCTGATGGAGTTTTACTATTAGTCGATGCATTTGAGGGGACTATGCCTCAAACCCGATTTGTACTTCAAAAAGCGTTATCGCTGGGATTAAAGCCAATCGTTGTTATTAATAAGGTTGATAAGCCCAACTGTCGTCCAGAGGAGGTTCAGGAACAGGTATTCGACTTAATGTTCAACCTAAATGCTTCTGAAGATCAGCTTAACTTCCCGACAATTTTCGGAAGCGCAAAGGAGGGCTGGATGTCTGCTGATTGGAAGGCTCCAACCAAAGATATTACCCCTTTACTCGATTGTATAATTGAACATATTCCAGAGCCAAAAGCACATAAAGGGACACCTCAATTGCTTATCACTTCACTCGATTACTCATCTTATGTTGGACGAATTGCCATTGGAAAACTTCATCGAGGAGAGTTATACCAAGGACAAAGCGTTGCATTAATTAAGCAGAATGGCTCAATTTTTCGAACAAAGATTAAAGAATTATTGCTCTTCGAAGGTTTACAAAAGAAAACAGTTCAACGAGTTGACGCGGGAGATATTTGTGCGCTTGTGGGCATCGAAAATTTTGAAATAAGCAATACCATAGCTGACATAGACAATCCGGAACCTTTGCCATGTATTGCTGTTGATGAGCCAACAATGAGCATGATTTTTACAATTAACGATTCTCCTTTTTTTGGAAAAGAAGGCAAATTTGTAACGTCTCGTCACCTAAAGGAAAGGTTAGATCGAGAAATAGAAAAAAACCTTGCTTTACGAGTTGAGTTAAATGATACTTCAGAATCCTTTACTGTTTATGGTAGGGGCGTTTTACATCTTTCCATTTTAATAGAAACAATGCGACGCGAAGGATATGAATTGCAAGTGGGACAACCTCAAGTGGTTATTAAGATGATTGGAGGAGAAAGATGTGAGCCAATTGAAATACTAACCATTGATTTACCTCACGATTTATCTGGCAAAGCCATTGAGCAAGTTACTCAACGAAGAGGTAATCTGTTAATAATGGAAAGAAAGGGTGAAAGGATTCACCTTGAGTTTGAGATTCCTGCTCGTGGCATCATTGGTTTGCGAAATATTTTACTTACAGCAACAGCAGGAGAGGCTGTAATTGCACACAGATTTAAAGGCTTTGAGACTTTCAGGGGTGAAATCGAATCCAGACAAAACGGTTCATTAATAGCAATGGAAAATGGAATAGTATATGCGTATTCACTCGGTAAACTTCAGGACAGGGGAAGATTTTTTGTTGATTCACATGAACAAGTTTATGCCGGACAAGTAGTTGGAGAAAACAACCGAATGGGAGATATTGTAGTAAATGTTACCAAACCCAAAAAACTCACCAACATGCGCGCTTCGGGTTCTGACGAAAAATTTTTTTTACCACCTCCGGTTAAATTTAGCTTAGAGGAGGCCCTTGAATATATTCAGAAGGATGAATACGTTGAGATCACACCAAATTCAATGCGAATTAGAAAGATATTGTTAAATGAACACGACAGGAAAAGATTTATAAAGCAGTAGATATTTAATGTAATCCAATAGAATATCTAACAAACGTATTTCTGTAAATCGTATAGGTGTAAGGAGCACAACATTTTTAAAAATTAAATAATCCTTTTTGTTATTTTTTTTGTTTCGTAATAATAGCTACCTTTGCCCGATATTTTTTTAAAGAAAAGTGGATAGAATAATCGACCAATATACGGTTCATTATAAAGGGCTTAAGGTTGGCAGACACCATTTCGATTTTGAAGTGGATGATTCGTTTTTTGAACAATTTGAAGAGGGAGAGATAAGAAAAGGTAAAATTAATGTTTCCATAGACTTAGAGCGGCATAATCTAATGCTAGAGTTTAGATTTAATATAAAAGGAACAGTTGAGGTTGCTTGTGACAGATGTTTGGAAACCTTCATGATACCCATTTCCTTTAAAGGAGATTTATTTGTAAAGATCACCGAAAGTGAAAATGAGGGAGATGATGAAATATGGTTTATTAGCAATAATGAGCACCAAGTGAATCTGGCTCAATATATTTACGAAAGCATTAACCTAAGCCTCCCCTTGAAGCGCTACCATGGGATAATGGGCACAAAAGAATCCGATTGTGACCCAATAATGCTGAATAGACTTAAATTAACTGAAAACAAACCAAAGAATAATAGTTCCTCCTTTGAGATAGACCCAAGGTGGGAAAAGTTAAAAGGTTTTCAAATAGACAAAAAGAATACAAATTAATAAATTGATTTAGACAATGGCACATCCAAAGAGTAGGATTTCTAAACAAAGAAAAAACAAGCGTAGGACACACTACAAAGCAGAGGAACCAACCCTAACAAAATGTTCAAATTGTGGTGCAACCGCTCAGTATCATCGTGTTTGTCCTGAGTGTGGATATTATCGCGGTAAACTCGCTGTAGAAAAAGCAGTAACTGCTTAGTCGCTTTTTTATTTAGCCGAAATAACAAACCAAAAATTTTGTTATGAATATAGGCGTAGATGTAATGGGCGGAGACTTTGCCCCAGATGCAGTTATTGCTGGAGCTGTACTTGCTCACAAACAACTCAAACCTTCAGAGAAGATTATTCTATTTGGGAACGAAGAGTCAATCATACATTTGTTAAAAAAGGAGAAAGCCAATGCTTCTGATTTTGAAATTGTGAATTGTACAGAAGTGATTGGAATGGCTGATAACCCAGCAAAAACATTTACAAAAAAAACAAATTCAAGCATTTTTGTTGGGTTTAAGTACCTAGCAGAAAAAAAAATCGACGGATTTGCCAGTGCAGGAAATACCGGTGCAATGCTAGTGGGAACAATGTATACAATAAAATCAATACCCGGCATAATTCGTCCTGCAATTGCAAGTTATATTCCTGTATCGGAAGATAAGTTTAATCTTATACTCGATGTGGGCATAAATCCCGATTGTAGGCCCGATGTTCTTTATCAATATGCAATTCTTGGGTCATTATATTCAAAATTTGTTTTTGGTGTGGAGAAGCCAAGGATTGGTTTGCTTAATATTGGTGAAGAGGAGGAAAAAGGTAATCTGGTTACAAAAAGTACTTTCGAACTTATGAAAGAGGCAACGGAGTTTCGTTTTGCAGGGAATGTTGAGGGAAACGAAATATTTTCTGACTCTAAAGCAGATGTGATTGTTTGTGATGGTTTTGTAGGAAATGTAATCCTTAAAGAGGCCGAAGCATTTTATCATCTACTTAAGAGGCGAAACATATCCGATCCCTTTTTCGAGCAATTCAACTTTGAAAATTACGGAGGAACACCCATTTTGGGGGTTAATGCTCCTGTAGTAATAGGACATGGAATTTCCAATGCCAAGGCAATAATGAACATGATACTACAAACAAGAGTTGTGATAAGTTCAAATCTTTGCGAAAAATTTAAAGAAGCTTTTAACTAATGGGAAAGTTTACAGCTGCTATTACTGGCATTGCAGGATATGTTCCTGATTATATTCTTACTAATGACGAATTAAGCCAAATGGTAGATACCACTGATGAGTGGATCATGACTCGAATTGGAATAAAGGAGCGAAGGATATTAAAGGGTGACGGAAAGGGTACCAGCGATATGGCAATGCATGCCGTTAACGATTTGTTACGTAAAACAAATACACGCCCCGAAGAGGTAGACATGCTGATTTGTGGTGTAGTTACACCTGATATGCAATTTCCGGCAACAGCCAATATTATTAGCGATAAGTGCGGTATTAATAATGCATTTGGTTATGATTTGAATGCTGGTTGCTCAAGTTTTCTTTATGCATTGGTTACTGGTTCAAAATTTATTGAATCTGGTTCGCACAAAAAGGTGATAGTTGTCGGAGCCGATAAGATGTCTTCGATTACCGATTATACTGATAGAGCAACCTGTCCCATTTTTGGCGATGGATCAGGTGCTGTTATGTTAGAGCCTAATTATGAAGGGTTAGGAGTTGTAGACTCAATCATGAAAGTTGATGGCTCAGGAAGGAAGCATCTACATCAGATAGCTGGAGGATCAATGTACCCTGCTTCTTTTGACACAGTAGCAAAGCGTCATCATTTTATTTACCAAGAAGGGCAACCTGTTTTTAAAGCAGCTGTTTCAAACATGGCAGATACAGCAGTAGAAATGATGCGTCGCAATAATATTTCTCCAAAGGATTTAGCTTGGTTAGTACCCCATCAAGCTAATATGAGGATTATTGAAGCAACAGCTAAAAGGATGGGAATAAAGAGGGAGCAGGTAATGATAAATATTGAGCGATACGGTAACACTACAAGTGCAACAATTCCTTTATGTTTATGGGAATGGGAATCAAAACTAAAGAAAGGGGATAATATTATTATAGCGACCTTCGGTGCTGGTTTTACCTGGGGAGCATCCCTTGTGAAATGGGCTTACGATGGAAGTAAATAAGAATTGATAAAGTCATTAATTTAATAATAAAGCCCAGTTTTTCTGGGCTTTATTATTAGTATTATGTTAATGCTACTATAAAATTCTATTGCTCTTTAACAATCTTAAATATTTTGGTTTTACTATTTAAAGTAATCTTTACAATATAGAAACCTTTAATTAAGGCCTCAAGGTCAACTTCAATTAAACCTGATTCATCAGATTTTTTTAAAGAAATTAATGATTTCCCTGTGATACTATAGATTTCAATAGCTACAGTTTCTTTGCAATCGGTTATGATATAGATTTTTCCGAGTGTAGGATTTGGATATAATGAAAATCTATTTTCATTTAAACCATCAATATAGGTATCGGGGGAAACGGTATAATAGTAAACTGACGAAGAACCAATGGCTCCCTTATTGTCTTTAGCAAAAACCTGAAAACCAATTTCAGATCCAGCAGGATTAGAAGGAATTATACATACATAATAACCAGATTGATCAACCATTTGTATGCTATCACCAAAAGTTAGATCATTTATTTTCCATTTTAAGTAAACAATAAATGGATCAAGTTCTGGGTCATAGACCATTGCTCGTACCGCAACACTTTGATTGCTGCTAGGATTAATGGGATAATACTCAATACCGCTAACTATCGGGGGGGTATTTTGGTATATATCTATTTCAAAAACCTCAGTTAAAGAAATTAAACCCATGTTATCAATAGCTCTAATTTGATAATAAATTTGATTGGCTTCGTAAGGAACAATTATAGACCCACTATAGTATCCATTAGCATATACCATAGGTTGGTCTTCTGTAAGAGATTCAACTGATGTGCCCCATATAATAGTTACCGACTCTATTTCATTATTAGAGATTACCTCAGCCATAATAATAACTTCATCTCCGCTGGAAGGGTTTTGAGGGGAATGAGAAACGTTTGTTATTTCTGGTGGATCCGACGAAGAATAAGATTCCCAAGATAAATTGTCAATTGCAATAGCTGTATTCCCATTGCTTAATAATTTTATGGTGAAATTACCAGATACCTCAATGTTGTCAAATTCTGCAACAATTACTTCAGAAGAAGCAAAAACTGGATTCCCAACCGGAAGATCGTTAATAAAAAGGGAGATAGAGCCCTCACTTCCATCAAACTTTTGTTGACAGATATACGATAACTTGTTGCAACCTCCTGTTAGTGTTTGAGATTCAATATATGGCTCTCCTTGATCTTCTAAACAGATAGCCCTTCCGTCAATATATTGGTCAGTACGAGCACTTGAGGCAAACCATTCAAAATCATTGTTTCCTACCCAATATTGAGCCTCATACTCTGGACTATTTTCGGGTATATTTTCAAAGGTTTCTATAAAGTCAAGAATAGTTCCGTGCTCAAAAACAAATATGTTAAACGAAAGAATTTCAACAAACGCTTCATAGGTTGCCGCTATTTCCACATAATTATTTCCAACGTCCTGTAAACCAGGAATTCCAACTAGCATTGCTTCGTTAAATTCTTCAGAAGAAAAAGTTAACCAATCAGGCTTTTCGTTACAGCTAATCGAAACCTGAGCAGAAGGATTTTCAGCAATTTCTACAGAAATTATATATTCATATGATTCTCCAACTTTGGCAAATGTATCAGGTAAAGTTAAAAAGTAGATATTAGGCTCAGTTACCAAGACTTCAAATTCCTGAATATCAAATGACAGTTCATCAGTAGCCACTAGAGAAACAGAATGATTACCCAAATCAGAGCCCATGGGTATTCCTGATAGTTGTGCAATTCCATTGCCAGTTTGCTGAAATGTCATCCATTCAGGTTTTTCGGAACATGAAATTGTAATTGTGGCCATGTTGTGGCCTATAGCCAAGATGTTATATTGATAGTTTTCATAGGCAGTTATAGTTGTTATTGGATTGCTTGTAATAACAACAGGAGTTGTATTCCCCAATACACTTACAACAAAATCCTGAACATCGGAAGTAGTCCCATCGGTTGCAAGAATGGAAACGGCATGTTCGCCTATATCGTCGATCAAAGGAGTTCCTGACAAGACGGCCAATCCATCACCAGTTTGATGGAATTCCATCCATTCGGGCTTTTGGTTACAGATAATTGATATTTCATTAATGCCACCCGTTGCAACAATGGTATAAGAATAGTTTTCAAAAACATCTAATTGATTATCAGGAGTACTAGTAATTGATACTGGGATAGGTTCGCCAACCCATATTAAATTGGCAAATGCGGGATTGTCTATAAAAGGGTTTCTATTCTGCTGAAAAATTTCGTAAATAGAGTTATTTCTATCAATTTCCTTTGAACTAACAGGATCAATTTGGTGCCATTCAAGAAGAACATTTATTGCCCAATCGTTAAATGCAGGGTATTGTGTTCCGTTTAGCATTTCTGAACTCCAGGTATGGATTAGATTATAATAGCGCGTAGCCATATAGAAGTATGAACGAGCAAAATCTCCTTTATATTCATCTATTGGTTCAAATACAATTCCCGAGTATCCAGACATAGAGGATGTTCCCAACTTGCTTCCATTGCTTGAAGTGTAAGATGCGCTACCGACATTACCATACGGGTAGTTATCTCTTACAGCATTTACTTTTTTATCGGTAGGATATAAATGAAAGAGATCGGAGTTCATTGGAGGAATAGCTCCTCCAAACCAGCTACGGGGAAAAGAGTGTTCCCTATTATACACATCACATTCAGTTGTGCCTCCTGTTCCCGTATCCTGATCTTCAAAGAAATTGAAGTTGCACGAAGAGTACATATCCCAGACCATTCCATCTTCCCTTTGATCGGTATAGTAAAAAGCATCCCATAAATCATTGTAGGATATTTGTGTGTGATCCTTGATAATATTATGAAGTTCAATCATCAACTCTTCGCCAGCCAAACCCTCAGTTCCTGAGTAGTAACCTGTTGGTGGTTGGCAGATACCCAAGAATTGGGATACAATTGTTAATGTAATAATAAAGCAAAATATTTTCATAAAAAACGAATTAAGCAAAAATAACCTCGTCCACAGGAACATCAAACCGATCAACAGGTATTTGAGGAAAAATTTGAAAAGCAAAACAAACTCCAACTTTGAATATACTCTTGTTTGATAGCAATTTGTCATAATAGCCCTTACCTCTACCAAGCCTATTGCCACGAAGGTCGTAAGCAACTCCTGGAACAATTGCAAAATCAACCTCTTCTATGCTGACAATATCACCTTTATTTGGTTCCATGATGCCAAACGAAGGTCCTTTACTCATTGATTCAATGCCACTAAAAACCCTAAGTTCTAATTCAGAACCAATTACCAAAGGTAGCAAGAACCGTTTTGATTTATACCAATTTTTAATAAAAGTATGAGTATTGACTTCATCTGGTAGCGACCAATATGCCAGTACAGTTTTAGCACTATTGAATTCAGTCAATTTCACTAATTTTTCAAATATTGTTTTTGAAGCTATTTTGGAAAGGTGAATGTCAAAATTCGATTTGTACTCTTTTACCCTTTTTCTAATTTGCTTTTTTTGTTCATTGATATTGTAAGAGTTTATGTTCATAGTAATAATTTTATTAAAATAAATATTTCAACCAATTATTTAAATAAAATATAGTCATGTTTGGGAATGTGTCCAAACAGAGTGCTTGGATTGATGGACATTAAAAATTCATGGAAAAAGTCATTATGAGGAATAGTGACTCCAAGCCTATAGCCAAATCGTAATTCGTAACGTGTAAGAAACAAGTTGACATCAGAGTATAATTCAACACCAGTAGAATTCAAAGGATAATCATGTACAGAAAGGTTTCCATCTATTCTTTTATATCCATTAATATATGCATGATCATAAAATACATTAGCATAAAATCTTTTTAAGTAAACAATAGGGCCAAGGTGAAAATCGGGATATCCTAATGGTAATAAATAATCTAGGCTTATTGAGTTAAACCCCTTGTTGACATCTTGTTCATAACCCCTTGGGAGTTTTAATCGTGATGAAAAGATATAACCAGTTACCCATTGCTTCTCAGCTTGTCCTGTTATTAGGACACTATGATTTGGCCCAACGCCTGGAATATAGACCCCTCCCCGGGCAACAAAATTATTTCCCATTAAATGGTTTATAAAAGGTGAATGAGAGAATCCGGCATAAAGCGAAACCCCCGACCTGGGACGAATGTCTCTATAAGCCATACGGCTTAAGCTATAAAAGGATAAGTATATTTCAAAATTATCATAATATTCCTCATAATAATTTCTTTTATAGTTCCATAGCCAGGTATTGTTTAATAAATATTTAAAACCAAGGTTAAATTGAGTAAAGAATTTTCCTGATGATAATCGGAAAGGGAATCTGACATTGATGCTTGTTTCAAGATTATAATCATTTCTAGGGTTTTCAGGATCTTCAGCCAAGGGACCTTGAATAATCTTTGGATGCACATTGCCGTAATCCATGCCCAAAGTAATAATTGGATACCAACCCATCCAATGAATGTGAGCGTGACCGCCATGTGTTTCGTTGTAAGAGTATCCAAAGCTTGAAGCAAGAGTACTGGTTAAATTCTGTGATAAGATAGACAGCCCTGGATAAAAAGAGAAATCTCCATCCATTACACTAAAAGGGTTAAAGTAAAAAGGAGCCCAACTGTGAAATCTAAGAATATTCTTGATTTTTGAGTATTTTGTTGGTAGATTTTGCTGTGAATTGTTACCAAAATTTCTTACGGATAGGGATGTTAAGTCGATATCAGAACCCTCGCAGAAAAGTCCCTTTGTTGATCTGTCTACCTCAAATTCATTGTTAGCATTTTTAGGCAGAAACGAGATAGGGTATGATCCTGTTTCGTTCCACATTGAGGCAATTATCTGATCATTATATGTTGAAGGATTAATAAACCCAAACAGAGAATTGCCAATCAGATAATTTTTTTTAGCATTGATATCATAGGCAAAGATATCTTCTTTGCAATTATTGGTCATTGTGAAAATAATATGATCATTATAGAAATTAATGTTTGAAATATCTCGAAAAACTGGTCCCATAATTGTATCCGGGTGGCTATCAATCGAAATGAATTTTAAAATAATTGTGCCATTGGGAGACGAAGCACGAACATAAAAATCAGTTTCTGAACCAACAGCGATTTCTTTAGGTTCAAGCGTATTTTGAAAGGTGTAACATGCTGTAGGATATCCAAAGGGAGAGAGTGCAATGATACTAGATTGACCATTTGAATTGTATTCAATAGCCAAGATCGTTCCATTGTTCATTGCAACGGGGTTAAAAAATCGGGATTGCTTTGTTATCTTGGTAGCCTTTTTGGATTCTATGTTATATCGCCATATCTCAGAATAGTTAAGGTGCTCCCAGCGATAATGAGAACGAAATTCTGACCAATACAAGGAGCCGTTATTGTATGATACTCTATCAGTAATTAAACCAGGAATGTGTAAAATCTTTTCCTGTCTTTTCTTTAAATCATAAGCAACGATAGAGGTTTGTTTTGTCAATGTTTTTTTTAGAGCAACCAACATTGAGTCGTTTACCATGTATGGATGCCTATATTCACTATAGCTTTTTTCGCAATTGATAATTTGATTAAATGAATCTACTTCAGTATTGTTACCAATATCTCTCCAGATAGAATCAAGGTAATTAAGTGTTTCTAGAAAGAAATTTTTCCGAGACAAACCGGTTTCATTTTTTATGCTAAAGTAAAAAGGGAATAATGAGTATGGGCGTCTAGTAACTCGATCTAACGATTTCACCCAAAGATTTGATTCATACTTTAAATTACCATATCCTACCATAAGATATCCAAACTGATAATGATTTGGAATGTAATTTTTATAGGAACCCATTAACCATTTATCGTACGAAAATTTGTTGCGACCATGATGCAATAAGTGTGTCCTATAGTATTGGTAAAAAGAAGCTTGTCTTCCACGCCCCCCAAGAGAAAGATCGGTTTCGGTATAAACGGCATCTCCCTCAAGGAACCACAAAGGAACCAATGCAACAGCGGGGGCTATACCCTGTTCTCCTAAAATAAATGTACCAATACGAAAAACTCCTTTATTCAATTTATCAACCTGAACAATATGACGAGTTTCATGGAGCGATAGGGTTAAAAGCCAGGGTTCCGGAGAAGCATTTAGGTCATGTTGAGAAATGATCTCCATTCTCTTTGGACCCCAGGTTACAAATCCATTTGAAAGAATACTATTCGGATGAATTACAACAGAGAAAGGTTTAGGATAATGATCCAAGGAAGAGGGAACATTATCCAATGCATACTGCATGTAATTATTGAAGTAAAACGCAATTGTATCAGACTGTAAGGGAAATATTGTCTTTCCGTATGGGGTTTTTTGCTCGAACCATTTTATTGCTCGAGGTTCTTGTCCTGCAATATAAAATTGCGCAGCAAGAGAACTGATATTAAAAAAAAATAGTATAGAAAGGACCAGCTTACGCATGGTTTACTGTTTAACAATTCTTTTCACTTCTTTAGTATTTATTCCATTTATTACAAGAAGATAAATACCTGATTTCAAGTTTTTAGCAGGAATGTTGTGTCTTTCTCCCGGATAAAGCATTAGGGTATCCTCGTAAACAATACCCCCCAATATGTTCATAATTTGTATGGTAACCTTTTCTGATACCTGTCCTTTTTTCCAAATACTTATTGTTTCGCTGAATGGGTTATTTACTTTATACAAACTAGAGGTATAATGCTTAATATTGCTTGATAGTTCAGTGTCTACAAAAAGTTTAAGAACAACCGGTAAATGGTCGGACATATTGTAGAGAGAGTTAATAATATTACTTGGCAAACTATAGTTTGGAGGAGAAATTAATGACTGATTGAATCTATTGCCATCCTGACCATATGCCCAGTAAGTATCTTCAACATAACGAAGGTTCAGAGAACCGTCAATTATTGATTTTGTAGTAAGAATAAAATCGAAACGATCATCCATTCCCCCACCTGAAGCGCAAGTGTTATCATCGTTAATATGTGTAGATTGAGTATGATAGGATGCATATGAGGGATTGTTTTGCCAACTGCCAATAGCATTTACTGGATCGTAGAAACGAACCCCTGAAGAAGTTTCGGTTATAAAAGCATGGAACGCAGTTTCGCTGGCATAGTAAACATTAAAATCGCCCATTAAAAGAATGTTTCCCCGAAGATTTTGGTTTTCAACAAATGACATTATTTGTTGAGCGGCAACAGCCCTTTCTTGCTGATCGCTGCTGGTGTTGCCTGCCTTTAAGTGGGTTACAATGCATGTTAAAAAAATTGTATCACCAGTTGCAAGATCATTAGACTTATAGTAAAGCTGATAAACATCAGTAATCCTGGGTGACGTCATTATATAAAGTTGAGATTTAAGTGCCAGTTTTAAGGAATTGTAGTAGAGCATATTGACCAAATACGACCCGGTATAATTAGCTCTTTTATAGAAATTTTGTCCGTTGACATTTAAAACATTATCCAAAAGACGTTGAACGCTTGTTGGGCTTCCGTTTATTTCGTTTACTGTAAATACATCAGGTTTATAGGAGCCAGTAATATCTCTTAAATAACCATCTTTCGAATCGACATTATTGTTTGTCGAGTTACACCATCCGGTATTCTTATCGTAATAAAGTAAGTTGTATTGCATAACCCTTATTGTATCACCAGCAAAAAGAATTCGAGAGATGACAAGAAGAGCAAAAAGAATATGTGTTTTTTTCATGAATTAATCATTATTTAAGATGATTTGGTGGAATTTGAGATTATGAAAAACTTATCCCCCAGATTTTTTTACCTTATACCCCATATCCTGCAAAAGGTTCATAATTCTATCACGAAAGTCACCCTGAACCAGAATCATACTATCCTTTACGCTCCCACCAACCCCGCAGCGACTTTTTAAGGTTTTTCCGAGTTCCTTTAGATCTTCCGTTGAGCCAACAAATCCAGTAATAATGGTAACAACCTTTCCTCCTCTGTTTTTTCTGTCGAGGAGAACTCTAAGGTCTTGCTTTGCAGTTGGAGGGGTTTCTTCTGTATGATCGGAATTATCAAGATTAAAATCAGGATTTGTGGAATACACAAAGTTTAATTTATCCTTCCAGTCTTGTGAAAACATGCTTGAAAATTTTCTCAAAGATACTGATAAATCTTATTTATAGAATTTGATGAGACTGCAACCACTTTACATTTATTCATAGAAACTAACGAAATAGTATTTCAATTAGCTAAAATAATATATAAGTAAACGCTCATAGAACAAAAAAACCTAATTTAGCACGGTAAAAAAAGTCACATTATTATGACAATTAATAATTCATTATGAAACGATTTTTTAAGTTTAACAATTTAGTAGGTTGGATAATTTTTGCAATAGCAGCAACAGTTTATCTTTTAACTATCGAATCGACGGCAAGTTTTTGGGATTGCAGTGAACGAATAGTTGCTGCATATAAACTTGAGGTACCACACCCACCAGGAGCACCCTTCTTTATGCTTATGGGCAACTTCTTTACCACTTTTGCAGGAGGAAACCTTCAGCTAGTCTCTGTCATGGTAAACATAATGTCCGCTTTAGCAGCTGCGTTTACTATACTTTTTTTGTTTTGGACAATAACACATCTCTCACGTAAGCTCTTGCTTAAGAACGGGAAAGAGCCATCCTTTGCGCAGATTGTTGCTATACTAGGAAGCGGAGCTATTGGAGCATTGGCTTACACTTTTACTGATAGTTTTTGGTTTGTTGCCGTAGAAGCAGAAGCTTATGCTACTTCATCTTTGTTTACAGCCCTGGTCTTTTGGGCAATTTTAAAGTGGGAAGATGTAGCAGATCAACCCAACGCCAACCGATGGTTAATATTTATTGCTTATATCATGGGACTCTCAATAGGTGTGCATCTGCTAAATTTGTTAACAATTCCAGCCATTGTTTTTGTTTACTATTTCCGAAAGCATAAAGTAAGTAGATGGGGAGTAATATCAGCACTTGGAGTTGCTGTTATTTTATTAGGAACAATTATGTATGTTGTTATTCCGGGTATTGTTACTCTTGCATCAAAGTTTGAGTTATTATTCATAAATGGAATGAGATTACCCTATAATGTTGGAGTAATTGCATTCATTTTTCTTTTAGCTGGCATAGTTGCATACAGCCTATGGTACACCATGAGGAAAAGAAAAGTAATTGTCCATACCATTATCCTTGGAACTGCTGTAATTATGATTGGCTATTTCTCCTATGCTCTTTTAGTTATTAGAGCGCAGGTAAATACACCCATGAATCAGAATAATCCATCAACTGTATTCGCTCTTCTAAGCTATTTAAACCGCGAACAGTATGGAGACAGGCCTCTGGTTAAGGGGCAGTACTACAATGCCCCTGTCATTGGTAGTAAAGATTTAAATACCTACATTAAAAAGAATGGGAAGTATGAAAAATCGTATTTGAAAACTAAATACCAATTTGACGAAAGGTTTCAAACAATTTTTCCAAGGATGTGGAGCTGGAGAGAAGATCATGTTGAACAGTATAAAAAATGGGGAAACATAAAAGGACGGCCTGTAAGGGTATCTACAGGTATGGGTGAGCAAGAAATTAGATATGTTCCCACTTTTGGAGAAAATCTCAGGTTCTTTTTTAGCTATCAGATTGGTCATATGTATTGGCGATACTTCATGTGGAATTTTGTGGGACGACAGAATGATGTACAGGGACATGGTGATTTGATGAGCGGTAACTGGATAACAGGCATTAAGGGTTTTGATGCCATAAGGCTTGGAAATCAAGATAAACTCACAACAGAAATGATTAATCATCCTGCTCGAAATACCTATTACCTTTTACCCTTGCTTCTCGGACTGATAGGGTTAGTTTTTCAGTTCTTTCGAGATCAGAAAAACTTTTGGGTTGTTATTTTGCTTTTTGTGCTTACAGGAATGGCCATTGTTGTTTATCTTAACCAATACCCACTCCAACCTCGTGAGCGAGACTACTCATATGTAGGATCATTTTATGCATTCTCTATATGGATTGGGATAGGTGTTTTAGGTCTATACGAAACCTTTGGTAAATACACAAAAGAAATTACAGCATCTGTTCTAGCTGTTCTCCTTTCATTTACTGTACCTACGATACTGGCATCTGAAAATTGGAACGATCACGATCGTTCTGGTCGTTATGTTGCTCGCGATTTTGCATACAACTATTTGAATACATGCGAACCCAATGCCATAATATTTACCAATGGTGATAATGACACGTTCCCATTATGGTATGCTCAAGAAGTTGAGGGTATAAGAACCGATGTGCGGGTTGTTAATCTTAGTTTGCTTGGAACAGATTGGTACTGTGAGCAGATGAAATGGCAAGCATACGAATCTGCACCATTACCAATAACAATGACTTTTGACAAGTTTGTTCAAGGAACTAGAGACATTGTATACATAATGGATAGGATTAATAAACCCGTCGAATTAAAGCAAATAATGGATTTTGTGGGTAGCGATCGAGCCGAAACACGTCATAGAACTCCAAGTGGCGATTTCATTGATTATTTGCCCACAAGACAAGTAAAATTTACTGTTGATAAAGAAAAAGTGTTAAGCAATGGCACAGTTAAGCCCGAAGACGCTCATCTAATTGAAGACGTTATGGAGTGGACAATCAACAAGGAGTATATTCAGAAACCCGAAATGATGATGTTGGAGATAATTGCCAATAATAATTGGGAAAGACCAATATATTTTGTTTCAACAGGCGGAGATTCTGATGTTGGTTTATCTGATTATCTTCAATTCGAGGGCTTTGCTTACCGTTTGGTTCCAATTAAAACAAAACCGAAAGATTTCCTATCAATATCAAGGTTTAACATCGATAAGCTTTATGATAACTACATGGAGAAATTCAAGTGGGGAAGGATGAATGAACCAGATGTTTTTATCGATCACAACATACAACGAACAGCCATGGTTCTTAGGCTTAGGAATAATTTCAGCAGGCTTGCCAATGAACTGCTAGATATTGGGAAAAGGGATTCGGCCGTAAGGGTTGTGGATAGGATTGTAGAACTAATGCCCAAAGAAAAATTTCCCTTCGATTTTTTTGTGATTGGTTTAATCGAGACTTATTATAAAGCTAATGAAACAGAAAAAGCGAATGAATTATTGGATCAATATGCATCCTATACTACCGAAAATCTTGACTACTATTTTAGCTTAGAACGAAGGTTGTCTGATATTGTTTCTTATGATAAAGAGCTCAATCTTCAAATCCTTCAGGAACTTGTATCAATTGCCGAGAGATATGGACAACAGGAAATACGTGACAAAATTGAACCAGAATTGAATGACTTTATTAGCCGTTACTTTCAGCGATAGGAAATTTTTTTGTTGATTTCAGAAAAAATGAAGGGGCAGTATCGACACACTGCCCTTTCTTATTAAAGGGTAACATAAATCACTTTAAAAAAAAGTCAAAACATGGTCAATATTATTATAAGTAGTTTATTTTTGTAAATACTAACAAAAAGAAAAACATATCACCATGGTAAAAGTATTCGGTGAAATCATACAGGTTATTGGTCCTGTGGTTGATGTTTCATTTTCTGGATCACAAGAAAACCTCCCCAACATCCACGATGCGTTAGTAATTATCCGCGACGATGGAACAAAGCTTGTTGTGGAATGCCAGCAACATATTGGCGAAAGCACCGTAAGAACCATTGCAATGGATTCTACCGACGGATTGCACAGGGGGATGAAAGTGGATGCAACGGGCAGTTCAATCTCAATGCCAATTGGCAAACAGATAAAGGGACGCTTAATGAACGTTATTGGTGAACCTATTGATGGACTTAAAGATCTAAGTAGTGATAATACATACCAAATTCACAACAAACCGCCTCTTTACGAGGATTTAAGTACTGATACCGAAGTTCTTTTCACAGGCATTAAGGTCATTGATCTACTTGAGCCATACTCTAAAGGTGGAAAAATTGGACTATTTGGAGGAGCTGGAGTGGGCAAAACCGTAATCATAATGGAGTTAATTAACAATATAGCAAAGAATTATGAAGGCATGTCGGTTTTTGCAGGTGTTGGAGAACGAACCAGAGAGGGAAATGATCTACTCCGCGAAATGATAGATTCAGATGTAATTAGGTATGGCAAAGCATTTAAGGAGAACATGGAAAAAGGCGGTTGGGATATCTCATTGGTAGATTACGAAGAATTGGAAAAATCGCAGGCAACCCTGGTTTTTGGACAAATGAACGAACCCCCTGGAGCACGTGCTACAGTAGCCCTTTCAGGACTATCTGTTGCTGAAGCTTTTCGTGATAAAAGTGAAGGGGATAAAGGGAACGATATTCTTTTCTTTATTGATAATATATTTAGGTTTACGCAAGCAGGAAGTGAAGTTTCTGCTTTGTTAGGAAGGATGCCATCGGCAGTGGGCTACCAACCAACACTTGCAACAGAAATGGGCTTAATGCAGGAAAGAATTACTTCAACACGAACGGGTTCTATTACTTCGGTTCAAGCTGTTTATGTGCCTGCAGACGACCTTACCGATCCAGCACCCGCAACAACTTTTTCGCACCTTGACGCCACGACTGTGCTTAGCCGTAAAATTTCCGAGTTAGGCATTTATCCAGCAGTTGACCCTCTCGACTCCACATCCAGAATTCTTGCACCAGAAATAGTGGGAGAGGATCACTACAATACCGCACAAAGGGTTAAAGAACTACTTCAACGCTACAAGGAGTTGCAGGATATAATTGCCATACTTGGGATGGACGAACTAAGCGAAGAGGATAAACTTGTTGTGCATAGAGCCCGTAGAGTACAACGTTTCCTTTCGCAACCATTCCATGTAGCCGAAGCTTTTACAGGGTTAAAGGGAGTTTTTGTTGATATAACCGATACAATTAAAGGGTTTAAGATGATTATGGATGGGGCTGTTGATAAGTACCCCGAAGCTGCGTTCAACCTTGTTGGAACCATTGAGCAGGCAATTGAGAAGGGTGAAAAAATGCTAGATGAATCTAAAGGATAAAACTAATGTTACTAGAAATCGTAACACCTGAGAAGGTCTTTTTTAAAGGCAACGTAGAATCGGTTAGAGTTCCCGGAACGAAGGGTAGTTTTGCAATGAGGCATAATCACGCACCCATAATATCAACTCTTGAACCCGGTTTTATTAAAATTATTCACGAAATGACCGAACGCTATTTTGAGATTCAGGACCCAGCAGTAGTTGAACATCACGAAAATAAAATTATTATTCTTGCCGAAAGAGTAAAAGAAACCTTCCCGCTATTTGTTCGTTAATATTTTTAAAGCATTGAAATAAAACACTTAAGTTGTATTTACATAAATCAATGTTTTAATTAAAATTATAAAAAGTAATGAAAGAAAAGTTTTTTTTATTTTTAATAATTTCTTCTCTATTGGCAATTACAATCCAGGGACAGCAAACTGTTACTTTTATTGCAGCTGATGGTGTAACTGTTACCGCAGATCATTATGTATCTTCAACACAAAATCCATATATTATATTATTGCATCAAGCAGGATATAGTCGAGGAGAATATCGTGAAACTGCTCCTAAATTAGTAAATTTAGGATTTAATTGTCTTGCTGTAGATCTCCGTTCAGGAAACGAAGTAAATTTTGTAAAAAATTTAACTACAATTGATGCAATTGGAAAAGGTATGCCAACCAAATATATTGATGCCCAACCAGATATTACTGCAGCAATTGATTTTGTATTTCAGCGATCAAAAAAACCCATTACCCTTCTAGGAAGTTCATATTCTGCATCCCTTGCTTTAATTGAAGCAACAGAAAACTTTAAGGTAAAGACGGTTGTGGTTTTTTCTCCAGGGGAGTACTTTGGCCAGGAATTATCAGTTAAAGGAGCCATCGAGAGAATACATCTCCCAGTGCTCGCTTTATGTAGCCTCAAAGAATTTCCAGTGATGCAAGAATTACTTGATCACATACCCAAAAAGCATTTAACCCTTTTTAAGCCTTCGCAAGGAGAGGGTATTCATGGATCAAGAGCACTATGGGAGAGTAATCCGAATCATAAAGAGTATTGGATGGCATTAACACAGTTTTTCAGTGGTTTGAAGCAATAAGCATTTTGTTGAATTGCTAAGCATTCAACCATTATCTAGTTTACTTCATTAAGCAATTTTATTTTTTCAGTAAAAAAACTTCTTTCACTTTTTCATAACTTTTTTAAAAAATCAAAAAACTTTATTGGCAATGAAAATCAGTGTGAATGATATTGAAATAATGTCTCCTGCAGGGAATTTTGAATCGCTTATTGCTGCTTTGCAAGGAGGCGCCAACTCTGTGTATTTTGGAGTGGGTAAACTGAATATGCGCGCCAAGTCAACAGTTAATTTTACCATAAAGGATTTAGAAGAAGTTGTAAAAATTTGTAAAAAGCATAATGTAAAAACATACCTGACAATTAATACCGTGCTCTATGATCAAGATATAAAACCAATGCAAGAAACCATTGATGCGGCAAAAAAGGCAGGAGTTATTGCTATAATTGCAAGCGATCAGGCAGCAATTCTATATGCTCGGAAGCAAAACATGGAAGTGCATTTATCAACACAGCTTAATGTTAGCAATATCGAAGCATTGAAATTCTACTCTCAGTGGGCCGATGTTGTTGTTCTTGCAAGAGAACTTACGCTAGATCAAGTAAAACAAATTGCAAAAAACATTGAAGATCATAATATAACGGGACCCTCTGGCAAAAAAATTAAGCTCGAAATTTTTGCTCATGGAGCTTTATGTATGGCCGTTTCAGGGAAATGCTATTTGAGCCTACATCAAGCAAATCATTCAGCAAATCGAGGGGCTTGCCTTCAGATATGTCGTCGTTCCTATACTGTGATTGATAATGAAACGGGAGAAAAACTTGAGATTGATAATGAATACATAATGTCTCCAAAGGATCTTTGTACAATTGGTTTTTTAAATAAGATTATAGACGCGGGTGTTTCAGTATTAAAGCTTGAAGGTCGGGCTCGAAGTCCTGAATATGTTAAAACGGTAACCAAGTGCTATCGCGAAGCTGTAGACTCTATAAAAGAGGGAACATACGAAGCAATTAAAATTGAAAACTGGCTAGAAAAGCTTAATAAAGTTTTCAATCGAGGATTCTGGAATGGATACTATCTCGGACAAAAATTAGGAGAATGGAGTTACCATTATGGAAGTGTTGCTACAGAACGAAAGATTTATGTGGGAAAAATTACAAACTACTTTTCGAAATTGGGTGTTGCTGAAATTAAAGTTGAAGCCAATGAATTTTGCAAGGATGATAAAGCGTTGATTATTGGTCCATCAACTGGAGTAGTTGAACTAATTATTGAAGAAATTAGAGTGGATGACAAACCGACTAAATCATGCCAAAAGGGGAATGTATGTTCAATTAAAGTGTCCCAGTTAGTTAGGCGTAATGATAAGTTTTACAAAGTGGTTAATGCTTAATTTATTAAATTGCCGTAAATAATACATAGGAGGAGATAGAATATTTTTAACTTCTAAAAAACTTTTTCATCTTTGCATTTAAACAACATAATCAAAAATGTCCTTTAGCAAACTTTGCAACAAAATTTTTTCCGAATGCACTATCTACTACCATTCAATAGATAATGTAGACGCAAGACCTATTATCCCATTTAAAGAGGGAACAATTGAGTTTTCACTATATACGAAAAACTGGATAGATGCTGTACAATGGCATCTTGAAGATATAATTCGTGATCCAAATATTAATCCAGTTTCAGCATTGGAGATTAAAAGGAGAATTGATAAATCAAACCAAGATCGAACTGATTTAGTGGAAATGATTGACAGCTATTTCCTTGAAAAGTATAAGAATGTGCAACCTCAACCCGATGCAACAATAAACACTGAAAGTCCTGCATGGGCAATTGATCGTCTTTCTATTCTTGCCCTTAAGATATATCACATGGAACAGGAGGTGATGAGAAAGGATGTATCGGAAGAGCATCAACAAAAATGTCAAAAGAAGTTAAGCATTTTACTTGAACAAAAAATTGATTTAAGTATTGCCATTGATCAGTTATTAAATGACATAAATCAAGGGAAAAAATACATGAAAGTGTATCGTCAAATGAAGATGTATAACGACCCATCGCTTAATCCTGTTCTTTACGGACAAAAAAGTTAATGAGTGTAAGCCAACCATTTCGGTTGCTAGTATTTAGATTTAGCGCCATTGGAGATGTTGCAATGACCATTCCTGTTTTGTGGTCGTTAATAAACCAATTTCCTAATATAGAAGTAACTTATGTTTCCCGTAGTTTTGCTGGTGAATTATTGAAGAGTTTGCCTTCGGTTCAATTTATCGAATTTGATCCTATAGTCAAACACAAAGGACTTTTTGGTATATTCAAACTTTATAAAGAACTAAAAAGCATAGGAACTTGGGATGGAGTTGTAGACCTCCATGATGTGCTTCGTACAAAGTTTCTGTGTTTCTTATTTAGGACAAGCGGAACCAGGGTGTCAATTATTGATAAAGGAAGAAAGGATAAAAGACAACTAACTCGAAAAAACAATAAATACTTTGTTCCTATAAAACATACTGTAATTAGATATTCTGAGGTTTTTCAGAAACTTGGTTTAGGGTTAGTTATTAATCTTGATTTTAAGAGTTTAACCAAAACACCTATCCCGCTTAACGAAACAATTTTAAAATTTACTGGTGTTAAAGAGGGAAAATGGATCGGCATTGCCCCGTTTGCTAAGCACAAAGGCAAAACCTACCCTTTGGAAGGCATGAAAAATGTAATCGAAGAATTGGCAAGGGTCCCGTCGTTTAAAATTATGTTGTTTGGAGCAAAAGGAGACGAAAGACTTGCCCTTGAAAGCATTTCAATCCATTACTCAAATGTTAAAAACTTAGCAGGAGTTTTTTCTATCGACCAAGAATTGGAAATAATATCTAATTTAAATCTTATGGTTTCAATGGATTCTGCTAACATGCATTTAGCCTCACTTGTTGGAGTTCCAGTGATAAGCATATGGGGAGCAACACATCCTTTTACGGGTTTTTACGGTTGGAATCAGCCCACCGAAAATGCTATTCAGGTTGATTTAGAGTGTCGCCCCTGCTCAGTATTTGGGAACAAACCTTGCTACCGTGGCGATTATGCTTGCTTAAACTTTATTGAACCAGGCCATATTGCATCAAAAGTTATAGATATTTTATGTAACGATGATATTTGAAAAGATTAAATAGATAATTATCATCAAAGCAACTAATCAAAAATTAAGCATACAATCCAAGAGCAAAATATATGATAAACCATTATTTAATATTATTTTATCATTATTAAACAATAACATTAAGTTGCTGAATCACAAATATTTTATTAAAAAATGGGTGTCAAATAAATAGTACTATTATACTTGCTTTCTAATTATTTATTAAACAGTTGTTATTATTTCAGAATCTTTTTTATAAATTTATATTCTGAAAACAATTGGTAATCTCTTAATGTGCTTATATTATGGAAGATAGATTGCAACGGCTGATTGTCCCCTGGGATTTCAGTCCAGTTACTGAGAATGCGCTTAAGTATGCGCTAAAAATAGGAGCATTTGCTCAGCAGTTTTCCATAGATCTAATCCATGTTGTAGAGTCAGGTGGGATTTTTTCGAAAGGTAAACTAAACGAAAATGAGGCCACAGAAAAGCTTAAAGCAGATGCTGCCAGAATTAAAGAAACCTATGGTGTAGACATAAAACCTGTTGTACAGGAAGGTAGCATATTTCACACCATAAGCGAGTATGCCTTTGACATTGAAGCAGATCTTGTAATTATGGGCACTCATGGGATTAAAGGTGTTCAGAAGTTAACCGGTAGTTGGGCCTTAAAGGTTATAGCAGGTTCTAATGTTCCTTTTCTAGTGGTTCAAGATGAGCCTAAAGGAGATAGAATTTTTGAGAATGTTATCTTCCCTTTAGATTATAGAATCAATGAAAAGGAGCGTTTGCGCTGGGCAATAAAAACAGCAACCGAGTTCAATTCTCGAATTCATATGATCATTCCACATGCAGCAGACTCGGGTATTCAAAAGAAAGTGAACTATAATTTATCATTTGCAAAGAAACATCTTGATACTCATGATATCAAGTATGAGGTTCATAGTGCAGGAAAGGGAGGAAGTTTTTCGGATAGTATCATTAAACTTGCAGTGGATATTGAGGCAGATTTAATTCTGATTATGACAACGCCCAACCTAGATTTTACCGATTATATGTTTGGTGCACAGGAGCAGTATGTTATTGCAAATAATGCAAAAATTGCTGTAATGTGTATTAATCCCGCTATGGTATAAACCTAGATTAAGTTTTATTGTTTTAAATTTTTATGTTCTGTACTTCTCCTCGTTATCATTCATAATACTCAAATAACTTAAATAGCGAGAAGGGTTAATTTGATTTTTTTCAACAGATTCTTTAACTGCACAACCAGGTTCATCTCTATGTGTACAGTTATTGTATTGACATTGGGCAGAAACCCGAAATATCTCAGGGAAAAAGTGAAATATTTCTCGTTTATCCATATCTACAAGTCCGAAACCTTTAATGCCTGGTGTGTCAATCACAAACCCACCAAAAGAAAGAGGGAACATTTCACTAAAAGTAGTTGTGTGCTTACCTGTTAAATGATAATGAGAGATATTTGCTGTTTTTAAGTTAAGGTTAGGTTCAATTTTATTTATTAATGTTGTTTTGCCCACCCCTGAATTTCCTGAAATTAAACTAATTTTATCAGTTAACAGTGATTTTATTTCCACCAGCCCCTCTCCGCTTTCAGCCGAAGCGATATAACAAGGGTAAATTGACTTGTAAATCGACAGGTAATATTTAAATTTTTCATTCAATTCAGTTTGGTAAAGATCAGATTTATTGAAAATTAAAATTGCTGGGATTTGATAAGCCTCAGCCGTTGCAAGATATCTATCGATAAATTCAAATTTTGTTTCAGGAAAATCAACAGTTACCACTAAAATAGCTTGATCAATATTGGCAGCAATAACGTGTGCCTCCCTTGAAAGATTGGAAGACTTACGAATTATGTAATTCTTTCTTGAATGAACTCTATCGATATTCCCAGTTTTTCCATCACTTTCTATGTCGAAATCAACAATATCCCCTACAGCTATAGGGTTGGTAGTTCTAGAGGACCTTAGCCTAAGTTTTCCACGAATTTTACACCTGTAAGCGAATCCTTCATTGCATAAAACGGTATACCAACTACCAGTCGATTTCAATACTCTGCCTTGCATTTAATTATGTTTAGTGTAAATCAAGATTTAAAAAAGGCTTACGGATCATAAGTCATTACCGATAAATGAAAACTATTATTCTTCCCTCAATGGTTTAAACCCGTTTCCTAAAATTTCATTGGCATCAATTACTGTAATAAATGCGTTTGAATCAATTTCTTCAATATAGTCTCTGAGTATATGAACCTCTCTGCGGCTGACGTTAGTAAAAATAACCTTTTTTTCTTGGCCTTTGTACATTCCAATTCCATTAAGAATAGTTCCTCCACGATCGATATCATTAATTAACTTATTTCGAATATCATCATATTTGTCTGAAATAATAAAAAGCGTTTTATCATAGCTCACGCCCTGAATGGTGACATCAATCACTTTACCAGTAATGTATATTACTATCCATGAGTAAAGGGGAATTTTCCAGTCCTGAAAGGCAGCAAGGGCAACTAAAACAATAGCCGAGTCTACATATATCATTAATTGTCCTAATGGTAACCGGGTATACTTGGCAATTATCATGGCAATTATGTCAGATCCACCGCTTGTTGCCTTGGCTTTAAATATTAATCCTAAACCAAACCCAACAAGTACACCACCAAATACCGATGAGAGCAAAGCATCGTCAACAAGTGGGTTGTATCCAAAAAAGAAATGCTGCAAATCAATAAATATTGAAGTTAAAACAAATCCAATTACTGTTTTTATTCCAAAGCGTGGACCTAAAAGTTTTATGCCAATTATGGTTAAGGGAATATTTAGTATAAGACCGACTGTCCCAATAGGCAAACCTTCAGGCGCCCATGAGAAAAGCCCCTTTGTGAGGTAATGAACAATTATCCCAATTCCATAAACGCCCCCCGGGGCAATACGGTGAGGATCGATAAATAGTACAAATCCTGAAGCAAGGATAAATGCACCAAGCAATATTAAACTCCATGCCTTAAACCACTTTTTAGTGAATAGCTTCTCTTTGGACACATAACTCATAATGAGATAATTTTATAGGTAAAAGATGTTTCAAAAAGAGTACAAAAATAGCTTAATTGAATTGAATTTTTATTTAAAACCATGTAGGGTGTTATTTTTATTTATGGGGATAAAATATATAGTAACCCTTTTTAAGAATTAAATAGTAAAGATTTTTTTAAGCGGAATAAGTAGAAGAAAACACAGGCAGAAAGCTAGCTTGTTCTACCCATTATACTTTCGGCCAGTGAGAGTAGAATGTGTTTTCTATCAAAATTTTCATTTAGTTTTTCATAAGCAATTAGTGCCTTTTGATAAAATTCCTGAATCTTTTCTTCAGTAATCTGCTTAATACCCAATTTATCATAAATTTCCTTTACTCCGCTAACCTTTTTTTCTGGATCGATATTTTCAGCCTTAAAGTAACCGTTTAGTAAATTAAGGGTATTTCCTTTTGCTAATGAAAATGCTTTTATTGTAAGAAAGGTTTTTTTATTAGCTATAATATCACCGCCAATTTTCTTGCCAAATAAGTTTGAATCACCGTATGAGTCAAGAAGATCATCCTGTAACTGAAAAGCGATTCCTAGATTTAGCCCAAAATCACCCAGTTTAATAATATCAGAATCGGGGGCACCACCAATAATTCCACCTATTTGAAGTGCACCCTTAACAAGAACAGAGGTTTTTAGTTCAATCATCTTAAGATACTCATCCTGAGTTACGAATTGGGTTGTTTCAAAATCCATATCCATTTGTTGCCCTTCGCAAACACCTAGAGCTATATCATTAAAAACAGAAAGTACTTTTCCGAGTTTCGACTTTTCGGTTTTGGCTAATAATTGATATGCCATAACATACATAGCATCACCGGAAAGGATTGCAACATTCGACCCCCATTTGTTGTAAACTGTTGGTTGATTTCGACGGAGAGGTGCATTATCCATAATGTCATCATGGATAAGTGTAAAATTGTGAAATAACTCAACGGCAAGAGCAGGAAAAATAGCGTCGTCAACTGACTCAGAGTACACATTACATGAAACGAGAACAAGAATTGGTCTTATTCTCTTACCTCCTGATGCCAAAGCATAACGAACTGGAGTGTAAAGTAGCGAAGGTTCTTCGGGAAAAGAAAGATTTTTAATTCCTCGATCAACTAATTCATGTAATTCGTTTATATTATACATAGACTTTTTTATTAAACACAAAATAATCAGATTTTTAAAGATAGGGAAAAAGTAATTAAAAATTATTTATGTCTCTGGGCAGCAATCCTTATTGTCAATGTCTTTAACCTTTTCCAACGAAAGGAGAATTGTTGGAAGTAAAACAAGGTTACAAAATAGAGCAACAAGCAATGTGAGGGACACTAAAATTCCCAACGAAACAGTACCGCCAAACTTTGATGCAGCGAAAATTCCAAAACCAAAGAACAAAACGACAAATGTATAAATCATGCTTAATCCGGTTTCCTTTATTGCACAAACAACAGATGTTTTTATATTTTGTCGAGTTCGCTTAAGTTCCTGTCTGTATTTGGCCAGAAAATGAATGGAGTTATCGACAGAAATACCAAAGGCAATGCTAAAGACAATAACGGTACTTGGCTTTAGAGTAATACCAATAAAACCCATTGCTGCAGCAGTTAAAAGCAGAGGAATTAGATTTGGCAATACAGAAAGAAGTACCATTTTAGGCTGACGGAACATCCAAGCCATCAAGATTGAGATAATGCTGATTGCTGCCAGTAGGCTAATAAATAAACTACGAACCAGGTAATCATTTCCATTTGCGGCTATTATACTACCCCCTGTGATTGTTACCTGATGAGAATCGTTTAGGAATATTGAGTCAACATCTTGCTGTAATTGTTTTTTAAGGTCTTTAACTTTAGTGCTTCCAATATCTGCCACATTATATAATACTCTGGTAATTTGTCCAGTAGAATCTGCAAAGCGGGTTAGCAATTCATTATTAGCCATGTTTTTGGGCAAGTAGGACATTATAAAGGCTCTTTCTGGTCCAGAAGGCAACTTGTACTGTAATGGGTTTCCATTGTAATAACCTTGACGAACAAATTTCGCTGCTTCGGCAATAGAAAGAGGTTTGGAAAGTTTAGGGTTCTTCTCAAGAGCATTTTGCAGTTTATTAATCCTGCTTAAAGTTTTTTCTTGTATTACGCCACGAGGAGTTTTGGTATCAACAACTATTTCCAACGGCATAACTCCAGAGAAGCTATTTTCGAAGTATTTTAGGTCAATATATACTGGGTGGCTTTTTGGTATATCATCAACCATAAAACCATTACTTTTAACACGAGAAAGCCCCCATAAACCTATAGATAAAAAAATTATGGTTATCGCAAAAACCCATTTTTTTTGATACAGACCAACGGAAATTACTCGAGTGATTATGTTTTTTATACGACGATTACCCAAGTGCTGTAAATGTCGTGGTTCAGGAGGTGGCAAAAAGCTGAAAATGGAGGGAATAAGCAAAAGAGATACTATAAAAACCCCCATAATGCCGATGGCAGCAACAAGTCCAAATTCCTTTAAAATTCTAATGCTGGTAAAGGTAAATGTACCAAATCCAGCAGCGGTAGTAAGATTGGTTAGAAAAGTTGCACTTCCAATTTTTTGAATAACCCGTTGTAGTGCTTTTACCTTGTTACCATGCAAGCTATACTCATGATGATACTTATTTAGAAGAAAAACGCAGTTGGGGACACCAATTACAATTATTAATGGAGCAATTACAGCGGTTAGCAAGGTTATCTCATAGCCAAGAAGGGCCATAAATCCTAACCCCCAACTTACAGATACTGTAACAACCAGCATGGAAAAGAACACTATGCGAAAAGATTTAAAAAGCATGAAAATCAATAAAGCAGTGATGAGCACAGCCAGAAGTATAAACATGTACATCTCTCCACGAATCATTTCTCCAACTGTAATTCTAATATATGGTAACCCTGAATATCGCAAAGGTTTTCCTCGATTTTGTGAAAAAACATTACATGTTTCAATAATGCTTTCCATAAACTTAATTCGAGCAGTTGTGCTAATCATCTCATACTTGAGCGTTACCATCATTAAATAGATGTTTAGCTCTTTATTAAAGAGAATATCTTCGTAAAAAGGCATTGAAAGAGCAATGCATTTTAACGAATCCAATTCTTTTTGGGATGAAATTTCTGATGGGAAAACCTTAATAAAATTAAAAATTTTTCTTTCAGTGTCTTTTTCTAAAGTAAAAATGTCTGAAATTGAAAGAACATGCTCAACCCCATCTATTTTCAGCAATTCTTTTTCAAAATTTTGCCAATGATAAAAGTTTTCAACTACAAAAAAATCAGGGTCTTCAACTCCAATCACCATAATATTTTCACCCTTCCCAAAAATTTTTGAGAGTTCACGGTATTGAACTAAAAGACTGTCGTTTTTGGGCAATAGGGGCGTTGGTTCATAGTAAAACTTTAACTTAGTAATCAAAAACATCATGAATAATGTTATGATACCAACTGTTATAAGAATTGCAAACCTATTACGAAGAATAAATCGAGCGATGAATTGAAATATCATAAATAATAATAAAAATACATTAGCAAAAGTAGTAAAATCAGCAATAGCATTGTAAACCTTTGCTCAATATTAAGCATTTTATTATTACAAAAATCAAAAAAGGTTTTTTGAGATAGCTTCAATTAAAAATTAACTTTAAAATAACATACGAATAGCTATTTGTAATTAATTTTGATTCTTTTTAATTCAATAGAATTATGAATTACGGAATCCTCCAACTTCTTACACTTATCGGCTCTTTGGGGCTCTTCCTTTTTGGAATGAAAATGCTTAGCGAATCCCTCCAAAAAGTTGCAGGGGACAAGATGCGCAATATATTGGCCGCAATGACATCAAACCGGTTTAAGGGTATACTAACCGGATTATTGGTTACCATGGTGGTTCAGTCTAGTTCTGCTACTACAGTTATGGTTGTTAGTTTTGTTAACGCAGGTCTTCTTTCACTAGTCCAATCCATTGGGGTTATCATGGGAGCAAACATTGGAACTACTTTCACTGCTTGGATGATATCTCTTTTGGGCTTTAAATTTTCCATAAGCGCTATATCCCTTCCATTAATTGGGATTGGATTTCCACTTGTATTTAGTAAGAGTGTTTCAAGAAAATCATGGGGTGAATTGGCTGTGGGTTTTGCTCTTCTATTTTTAGGGCTCGATTTTTTAAAGAATTCGGTACCAAACATAAGCGAACAACCTGAAATTTTAGAATTTTTACAATACTATACAAGCCATGGTTTCTTTTCTCTATTAATATTTATAGCCATTGGGACAGTGCTTACAGTGGTAATTCAATCATCCAGCGCAACAATGGCATTAACGTTGGTTATGTGCAATAATGGATGGATCGGATTTGATTTAGCCGCTGCGATGGTTTTGGGTGAGAATATCGGAACAACAATTACTGCAAATATTGCAGCAGCTGTTGCGAATGTTTCTGCAAAACGAACTGCACGAGCTCACCTTATTTTCAATTTATTTGGTGTTTTTTGGATGTTGTTTGTATTTCCCTTTTTCATTCGAACAATAGGAAATATAATAATTGACATGGGTGGTGAATCTCCATTTGATAATCCAGAGAGTGTTCCCATAGCTTTATCAGTTTTCCATTCTTCTTTTAATATAATTAATACTTTGGCTCTAGTTATGTTTACTCCAGTTATAGTAAAACTAGTAACTCGTATTGTACCTCAAAGAAAAGAAGAAGACGAAGAATTCAGATTACAACACATTGGAATAGGATTGCTATCAACAGCTGAATTATCCCTACTTCAGGCATACAAGGAGATTATTACTTATGCTAAGCGTACATATAAAATGTATGGTTTTTTTAGAGAGCTTTTTGCTGAAACCAATGACAAAAAATTTAAGGATTCTTTTGATAGAATAGAAAAGTATGAGGATATAAGTGATAGGGTAGAGGTTGAAATTGCCACATACTTAACAAAAGTGTCTACCAATGATTTAAGTGAAGAGAGTTCAAGGCGCATGCAGGCAATGTTCAAAATCATCAGTGACATTGAGAGCATATCCGACAGTAATTATACTTTAGCAAAGACCATGCGCCGCAAAAGAAAAGCTAACATATGGTTTAATCAAGAAATACGAGATAATCTTAATTATATGTTTGAATTGGTAGATGAAGCTTTTCTTGTTTTGTTACACAATTTGGAAGAGGATCATACTAAAATTAATCTGGGTCCAGCATACGAAGCAGAGGAAAAAATTAATCAATTTAGAAATAAGCTCAGGAAACAGCATTTAAAGAATGTTGAGGAAGAAAAATACAAATATCAGGCTGGGGTTATTTATAACGATTTGTTTTCTGAGGCAGAAAAATTAGCAGATTATATAATAAACGTATCGGAAGATATTGCCGAGATCAACAAACCCGTTAAGAAGGCTGTATTGCAAAAGGTTTAGCTAATTTGATTTTCCCTTAAGGGCTTCTGCGCCAGACACAATTTCAAGGATTTCTTTTGTAATTGCAGCTTGACGGGCTTTATTGTATTGAAGTTTTAAATCCTTTAATAGTTCTGTTGCGTTGTCGGTAGCTTGATGCATGGCTGTCATCCTAGCACCATGCTCTCCAGCAGCATTTTCTAAGATTATTTTATGGAAATAAATTTTCATGGTCTTAGGAATAATTAACCTTAAAATATGCTCTTGATTAGGTTCAAAAATTAGGTTGGGGTTAATCGAACTACTTAAAAAGCCATCAGGAAAAACAATTGGAAAATATTGAATTATTGAAGGTTTCTGAACGGCAGGATTTTTATATTCGTTATAGGCTATATAAACCATATCGTATACACCACTAACGAACTCATCAATTAAAAAATTTGCAAAAGGGGCTGTTGTGTTATAGGTTGGGTTATTTACAATATGGTTATCTGAAGCAGAATGAACATTGAATTTCTTTTTCTGAAAAAAATCTCCCCCTTTTTTTCCTAAACAAAAAAGAGAAAGATTAGTTTTTTCTGGGTAATCGGGGAATAGTGTAGGAATCTCTTCAAGTACTTTCTTTATCAGGTTTTGGTTAAAGCCCCCGCACATGCTTGAATTAGATGTTATGATAACCAGAGCTATATTTGTTTTGCTTGCAGGTGGGTTGAACCACCTATCCATACCGAACTCAATATCACTATGAATAACTTGAGAAAGCGCCTGTAGGGTTTTGTTGTAGTATGGTTCGAAACGATAAATTGATTCCAGTGCTTTATGAAACTTAGCAGCAGAAACCATCTTCATTGCACTAGTAATCTTCCTTGTGGAAGTAATAGAAGTCAAGCGGGTTCGTATTTCTTTTAAACTTGACATACTTTAACCTATGTATTTTGCTGATATTTTTTTTGCAGTCTGTGTAAGTATTTCTGCAATCTCATCATTAAAAACTCCTTCAGCAATAGTCATAAGAATATCGGGTTGATTTAGACGAATATCATCAAGAAAATTATACTCGAAAGACTTTATTTTTTCCACAGGTATTGATTTTAAGAGACCTGCTGTTCCACAGAAAATAATGGCAATTTGTTCAGCAATTGGAAGCGGGGAATGCAAACCTTGTTTAAGGATTTCAACATTTTTTTTACCTCTATCTAAAACGTTAAGAGTTGCAGCATCCAAATCGGATCCAAATTTTGCAAAAGCCTCAAGTTCACGATATTGAGCCTGGTCCAGCTTTAGGGTGCCAGCAACTTTTTTCATTGATTTTATTTGAGCTTTTGCACCAACCCGTGAAACCGAGATACCAACATTTATTGCAGGTCTTACCCCGCTATGGAAAAGGTTAGATTCTAGAAAAATTTGTCCATCAGTGATGGAAATTACATTGGTAGGAATGTATGCCGAAACATCACCTGCTTGAGTTTCAATAATCGGAAGGGCGGTTAAGGATCCATTTCCTTTTACCAAATGCTTAATTGATTCGGGAAGATCATTCATTTGGCTGGCAATTTCATCGGACTTAATTATTTTAGCAGCCCTTTCTAACAACCGACTGTGAAGGTAAAATACATCACCAGGGTAGGCTTCTCTGCCAGGGGGTCTTCTAAGAAGCAGAGAAACTTCTCTATATGATACAGCTTGCTTTGAAAGGTCATCGAATATAACAAGTGCGTGGCGCCCTGTATCTCTGAAAAATTCACCAATTGCAGCCCCAGCAAAAGGAGCATAAAATTGCTGCGCAGCCGGATCGGATGCATTGGCTGAAACAATAATAGTATAGTCCATTGCACCTTTTTCCTCCAAGGTTTTAGCAATGGAAGCAACGGTTGATCCTTTCTGTCCTATGGCAACATATATACAATACACCGGGTCACCTTTTTCGAAGTTGCTTCGCTGGTTGATTATTGTATCAATGGCAATTACAGTTTTTCCTGTTTGCCTATCTCCAATAATTAGCTCCCTTTGCCCTCTTCCAATAGGAATCATGGCATCTATTGCTTTAATTCCTGTTTGTAGCGGCTCACTCACAGGCTGTCTGAATATTACACTTGGCGCTTTACGCTCTAAGGGCATCTCATATGCTTCACCGCCAATAGGACCTTTTCCGTCAATAGGTTCTCCAATTGTATTTATTACTCTGCCAAGAAGAGAGTCTCCAACCATTATTGATGCTATCCTATTGGTTCTTTTGACCTGATGCCCTTCCTTAACCTGATCTGAAGAACCAAGCAATACAACACCAACATTATCCTCTTCAAGATTGAGGACAATACCTTTAATACCAGATTGAAAGTCAACTATTTCATTTGAGCAAACGTTGGACAAACCAAATACTCGAGCAATTCCATCGCCAACTTGTAATACTGTGCCAATTTCCTCAAACCCTAATTTAAGGTCAAGTCCAGCAAGTTCTCTTTTTAAAATTTCGGATACTTCAGATGCTTTTATTTCTGCCATATTTTTAATAATCTTTTACTCGTAACTAGTATAAACGTTTTCGCAACAACTCTAATTCACCTTTAACGCTTTTATCTAAAAGACGATCTTCAATTACAAGTTTGAAACCCCCAATAATCATTGGATTAACATTGAAATCTATTTCTACATTCTTTTTAAGGGTTTTTGCGATGTATTCCTTAATGGACAGTTGAGTTTCCTTGCTAATTTCAGAAGCAACCTCTACATGCGTTTTTATTATACCATATTTATCCCTAAAAAGTTTTTGAAAACAATTAAGAATATGCTTTAATTGTTTTTCTCTACGATTCCTAATTGTAAGGCACACAATGGTAGTTAAATAAGGAGTATAATTAAGTAAAATTGTTGTTACAGTCTTTATTTTTTTTGTTAGAGAGACCATTGGGGTATGCATTAAATAGTAAAAAGAAGGGTTTTCCTCAATTAGTTGGATAAGATTTGCTGATTCAGCATAAATATCCATTGCCAGACCGGACTCTTCAGCCCAGTCGAGCAAAGCCCTAGCATAACTCATACATGCTCTTCCTTGGTCCATTCTAATTCTTTGCTGAGAGTTCTTGTATAACCAAGTTTATCTGCTCTTCGTATTTGTTTTTATCCTTAAGTTCTCTGCGCAGTATACGTTCAGTGGCATCAAGAATGATTTTAGAAGCATAAACTTTTATCTCCAGTTGAGCAACTTCCTTTTCGCGTTTTAATATCTCTCTAGCTTGATCCAGAAATTTCTGTGCATCTTGCTGAGCCTTAAGGCTTGCCTCTTCGATGATCCTTTCTTTTGTTTTTTTTGCATCGAGAAGAATGGCTTCACTATCAGATTGGGCTTTATTTATTATTTCAGCACTACGTTCTTCCAATTTGGAAATATCAGTTCTTGCCATTTCAGCCTCATGCAATGCTTTTGATATCATTTCTTCACGGCTTTTTATTCCATGAAGGATTGGTTTCCAGGCAAACTTTTTGAGAAGAAACATCAAAACGCCAAAAGAAAGCAGCATCCAGAAAAGTAACCCATAATCGGGAGTGATTAAGCCCATAATGTTAATGTTTTCTTAGATTAAAGCAGGATAACAAGTGCACAGATGATGATGGCAAAGAAAGAAACACCTTCAATAAGAGCTGCAGCTACAACCATACTACCACGAATATCTCCTGCTGCCTCTGGTTGACGTGCTATGGATTCAAGAGCAGTAGCGCCAATTTTACCTATACCCCAAGAAGCCGCTAATACGATAATTGCTGCTGCAAATGCTGCACCAGTTTTGGCAATTGAAATGCCAGTGATTTCTAAAAGAACGAGAAGTGTTGTCATATCAAGTTATTATTTAAGGTTAGTAACTAATGATGTTCGGTTGTGGCCATACCAAGAAAAAGGGCACTAAGCATGGTAAAAACAAAAGCTTGAATAAAAGCAACCAGAATTTCCAATATCGACATAAAAACAGTTAAAAAAATGGTAACGAAACTTATTCCATAGCCATAGTATATGTTTACAGCACCAAAAATAAAAATTAACCCAAAAAGAACCATTGCAATTATATGACCAGCGAGTATGTTTGCAAAAAGTCGAATCATTAATACTCCAGGTTTAATTAGCCAACTGGCCATTTCTACAATGGGCATTATAGGAATAGGGAGTTTAAGAAAAACAGGAACCCCAGGAGAATTGAAAATGTCTTTCCAAAAGTGCTTGTTTCCATTGAGCAAAATCATTAACAAGGTAAATAAAGCCAAAGCCATTGTAACAGCGATGTTTCCAGTAACATTAGCTCCTGCAGGAAAGATGGGAATAAGCCCAAGCATATTATTAATCCATATAAAGAAAAAGATTGTAAGCAAGAAAGGCATAAATCGATTGTAATGCTTCTCTCCTATTGAGGGTCGAGCAATATCATCACGAACAAATAGTATCAGGGTTTCCATAAGACTCTGCGTTCCTTTTGGAGCAGAAGTTGGGTACGATTTATATCTCTTAGCAACAGGAATAAATATTAGAAGCAAAAGGGCAATTGAGAACCAAATGCCTACAACATTTTTTTTGATTGAAAAATCCAATGGTAAAGGGAAATTTTCCAGAATCTGCCCTGAATTATCAACTTCAGCAATTTTACCCTTTAAATCTCCGTGGGTAATAAGGGTAAAGCCCATGTAAACTGAATGTCCATGGTGAAATTTGTTAGAAAAAAATGTATAGAGTTTGTTACGTGAATGGCTATAAACGATTATAGGTAAAGGGATGGAGATATGAAGTTTTCCAATAGTTAACAAATGCCAATCGTGAGCATCACCAATATGATCGAAAATAAAGTCACCAGGGTTAAATTCTTTTTGATGAGGATCAATAATATCTTCGCTGGATGAATTTACTGAAGAGGCACTAAAATTATTAACAGCACTTTGAGCAATAGAAGAACAAAGTACAAGCAAGTAAAGTAAAACCCATAAGAAAATAGGCTTTTTCACATTATTTTCTATTTACACTAATTCCAAAAATATATACTTTTTTATGAAAAGAAATACTATTTCGGATTTCTTTGATTTAAAACCTTTAAAAAATCGTGAACCCCTTGAATTAGAGTAGAAAAATACAGGATGATAAAAATCACCAAAAAAGGAATTTTGTGTTTTGGATCAAAATAGAGAAAGAGAAATGCTAATATTAAAGAACCAAAAAATTTAATGAATGTAAAAATCATAAATTGTTTGGTAAACTTCTGACTGGATAAGTTTTGAATTCTAATTAAGAATCTGAAGGTAAATACATTTAGAAAGAAAAAATAAATAAAAATAACTGGGATAACAGAAAAGTAGTGATGTGGTATAATCCAAATAAAGATAAAGCTACACAAAACTCCTAGCAAAAGGAATAGTATAATTGATCTTTTAAGGAATTGTTTTAACAGTTGCTTTTCAATCATATCGCATCATTGTCAGACACAAAAAGGGAAGGTTCGTTACTTGTTATTTGATGAATCAGCATTCTCAGTTGTTGTAACTGAACTTTTTTTTGCACTTCCATTGGTCATATCACAATAGCCAGTAAATTGGCTTCCAGGTTCAATGGCAAGCCTATTGGTTGACATATCGCCAACGACCTTGGCCGTTGATTTTAACGATAGCAGTTCGCTCACTACAATTTTCCCATCAATATAACCAGAAACATCGGTGTTTTTAGAAGTAACTTCACCTTTAATTTTTCCAGTTTCGCCAACAACAACTTTCCCTTTTGCAGTTATATTTCCTATAAGGGTTCCATCAATTCTAAGGTCACCATTACAAGTAATATCACCATGGATTTCTGTTCCAAATCCTATTAGATTAATATTGTTTGATGTGGTTTCTGTTTCGTTATACTTTGCCATCTTTTTATTATTTTGTATTGATGAATAATCAAATTGTTTTCATTCACAAAAATAGAAAATCAAATTAAGAGATTACCCTTAACAAACATTTTTTTGAATTTATAACGCAAATAGCCAACATTGTATTTCATTATGAAATTGTTGTGGTATAATCTGGTTTCTCAACCATGTCCATCTTTTCTTCTTCCTCTTCATCCTCCCAATTGTATAATTTGCGTTTTGGACCTTGATCCCTATAAGCTAAAGCGCAGGCAAAACCTGCTATTCCACCAAATAGGTGACCTTCCCAAGAAATTGAGGGCCAAATGGGAAAAACACCCCATATCATTCCACCATAAAGAAATACAACAACCAACGAAATAGCAGCCAGTCTAATATCGCGACGGATAATTCCGCTGAAAAATAGAAATGAAGCAAGACCATACACTATTCCACTTGCCCCTATATGGTAACTAGGACGGCCTCCTATCCAAAGGCAAATACCACTAACTATCCAAATGATAAGAAAAACCCGGTAACTTAAGGATCGATAAAAATAAAGAATTCCAGTGCCCATTACTATTAGGGGAACAGAATTAGAAAAGAGATGCTTAAAATCAGAGTGGATTAATGGAGTTAGAAGGATTCCTGGTAAACCTTTTAACGTTCTTGGAAATACACCCAAGTGATTTAATTTAATCTCCAAAATGCTTTCAATGATTGCAACAAGCCATAACAAACCTACAAAAAGAGTAGGAAGAATTAAGCTATAAAAAAATATTTTTTTATCAGTATTTTCTAATGCTGGAATAACCTTATCATTAGTATCTTTTGATCCGTTTAAATCAATCTTGTTAACCACTGATTTTATCTTATAATTTTTATAAAATTTGAGAATTCAGGGCTTACAATAAATAAACCCTCGAATGATGACACCCAGAGATTTCCTCTTGAATCGACAAAAAATGCTATGACACGTTCCGCAGGAAGGGTATTATCGGCTCCTGTAATGAACCATTCATCCCCATCGAATACAGTAATGCCTTTTGATTTTTGGGGTGTTAATGATCCTCCTAGCCAAATTTTCCCTTTAGAATCAGTTGTTATAGCATCAACACAAGGTTTTGCAATGTAATCAGGAGAGTTGTAACCCGCCCAATTTCTACCATCGAAAACAGATACTCCACCCCGAGATCGATTATAGCAACTTCCAACCCAGAGATTGCCTTGTAAATCTTGGTAGAAAATACTTGCTGAGTTATCCACCAATCCATGTCGACCAGAAAAGGTTTCCCATACTTGGCCATTAAAAACGCTAACACCCTCAGAAGCAAATCTTGCCCCACACCAAACATAACCTCGGCTATCACCAAAAAAAGTTGTTGCAGAGCTTATTATTTTTGATCCCTTTTGTGGAAGGTAGATGTTCCCATCCATAAAATAAGCAATACCACTTTCGGTACCCACCCAAACGACACCCCTAAAATCCTGATAAATACAAGAAATAAAGTTACTTGGCATACCATGTTGGGTTGTAAGCCAATTCCACTCTCCCCTGTTATTGGTAATTAACCCACTTGACGTTCCAATCCATATTTCACTTCGGTTAACAAGTTCAATGCAATTTATATGGGGATTTTTTAGAATAAACGGGATTTGAATTGTGTCTATTCCCATTGAAGAGATCCATATTAATAGAGATCTACCTTTTTCATTAAGAATGTTACCGCTAAATAGGATACTACCATCGGATAGTTTGATTGAAGTATGATAAGAACCAACAGGAATAACAACAGAATATGATTTTAATGAAAAAATGCCTTCGTGATAAACTCCTAAATCTCCAGATGTGTTTCCATCGCTGAGACCAATCCATATCTTTCCTTCTTTATCCTCTTGAAATGAAAATGCAAATAAATTGTTGGGAAGTTCTACTTTCAGCACTTGTGAATTAACACCATATACCGAAAGGCAAAATAAGAGTAACCATGGAAAAAACCACAGACGCATAACGTTTTAAACCTTTAGACCTAGAACAAGAACATCGTCAATCTGTTCATTATTGCCTTTCCACTGGGTAAAAATATTTTCTAATTCAGATAACTGAACTTCTCCGCTAAACTGGCTAAGAGTGAGCAAAGTTTTTTGGAAATGATTACGCATAAACTTTTTCTTTTTCTCACCTCCAATTTGATCCATGAAACCATCGGAATATAGGTATATCCAATCTCCGGCTTTGAGGTCAAGGATATGTTGAGAGAAAGGTTTTGAAAAAACTTTGGATGATGATCCAATCGAAGTATAGTCGGATTTAATACTAATGATGTTTTGATCACGAATAAGCATGAAAGGTATTAGTGCACCACTATAGATTAGTTTATTTTTATTAGATTCAACAGAACAAATTGCAATATCCATGCTATCTTTTAAAATGAGTTCATTGTTCTCACGCTTTAGTTTTCGCGGAAGTTCTGTATTTAGAAACTCAAGTATTTGTGAAGGTTCTTTAAGGTGTTTTTGGTTAACTGCTTGATTAAGCAGATCCATGCCAATAATACTCATGAAAGCACCAGGAACTCCATGTCCAGTGCAATCGCCAATTGCAATAATAAGATTATTTTCCTGATAGGAGACCCAGTAAAAATCTCCACTAACAAAATCTTTAGGTTTATAAAGACAGAAAGCATCAGAGAAGAAAGATTTAAAAATGGATAATGGAGGAAGAATTGCCTCTTGTATCTTTTCAGCATACCTTATGCTGTCAGTGATTTTCCCAATATATCCTTCGATAACAAGGTATGCCTCTTCGAGATTTCTATTCTTTTGCTCAATGCTTATGCGCTGATTATTAATCTCAATGTTTTGCTTTTCAAGAATAATATTCCTTGTTCTTCTGTAGTTCAATAAAAAAAGAGTAAAAACAAAAAGAATACCCAACAGAGCGATAATTATTGAAAGAGTAACAATTGAATTTTTAGCTCGAGCTAATTTTAGCTCTTTGATGGTGTTATCCTTATTAAGGATGTCTATTCTATTTTCCTTTATTTCCTTTTCCAATTGGTATTCTACAAAGAATATTTTTTCAGATAATTGTTGGCTAAACAAGGTGTCATTATATTGAATTAATGACTTAAGATAATTGGCTGCATTTTTATAATCTCCTTTTAACAAGTAAATTTCAGAAAGAATCTGTGAAGCATCTCTAATTACTAATCTAGCACCAATCTCATTAGCAATTTCTTTGCTTTTTATGGCATATTTATAGGAACTGTTCAGTAGATTTTTTTGTAAATCGATTTGGGATAATTTTATTAAAATGTTTGCATATAAATCTTTGTCTGTTTCTTTGTCAACAACTGATAACGAATTGTTGTAATTTTCAATGGCAATGGACAAATCATTCTTTAAAAAGTAAATATCTCCAATATACTTATAGCAGACGGCTTGTTGTGGAATTTGATTAATTTTCTTACGAATTTCTAATGCTTTATAGAGGTAAAATAAAGCACTGTCGAGTTCGTTAACAAGTTGCTTTGCCCTTCCGTAATTTATGTAAACATAGGCAAGCATCGATTGATTATTAATCTCATTGGCAATTGTCAGCGCTTTACTTAGATTTTCGTTTGCCTTGGTATGGTGTTCTTGGTAAATATGAAGATTTGCTATATTTATAAATGCATAACCCTCCTGTTCTTTAATCCCCTTACTCGTTGCTATATCTAAACCTGTAAAATAATGATCGATAGATTGTGAATAATTTCCCATAATTCGGTAGGCAACTCCCACAAAACTGTGTGCATTTGCAATGCTTTTGTAATCGTTATATTTGGTAGCCAATTCAATAGCTTTCAATCCATATTGCACAGCCATTTCTGGGTTAAAATTTCTGTGCTCCCAGCAAAGCCTAATGAGAAAGTGTATTTTAAGAGAATCATCACTTTGCTCTAATTGAATTTTTAGGCTATCGACCAGCTGCTTATGATTTGCTGATATGGTGAGAGAAATTAGAAACAGAGGAATGAAAGCAAACAGTTTAAATCTTCCCATGATTGAAAATAATGAACAAAGAATAGGTTAATATTCTTTCACAAATTTACTCTTTAGTTACAATTTGTGAAGTTTTTTGCAAAAAAATGTTGGATTAATTTATAGGTCAAAAGTTTAACAAAACAGGATGCGAACTATTTTATAAATTGAAAAGATTGTTTTGTTAGTCACTTAACAAAGAAAAAAATATATACACGTATGTTTTCAAAGCAAAGGTTTTTATTATAAGTTTGCCAAAAAATAAGGATTAGTAAAGCAAACACTAAATCAAATTGGCTTTTGGGCGATTAACGTTAAGGATTTCTTTATAAAAAACTTGATGAAAAGTTTCGTTAAAATTATTCTATTTATACTGGTAGTAGTAATGCTAATTCTTTCTATTTTGGGGATAGCAGGGATAATTTTAGAAGACAAGCTGGTTAACATTTCTTTGGAACAGTTGAACAAGCAATTAAATGTTACAATAAAAGTTCATGGAGTAAAAGTATCTTTAATCAGGGGATTTCCCAATGCTTCCATCATAATGAAAGGTGTTGAGATAACGGAAGGGAGTTTAGAAACTCCCCCTGAGTTTGAATCAGGACTCCTATCCGTTGAAGAAATAACTTTAAAGATTGGGATATTAGGCATATTAAGAAATGAATATGAAATAGATGAATTAATCTTAAAGAATGGATGGATAAACCTTTACTTTGATCAAAAAGGCAAAGGAAATTTTGAAATATTTACAGAAACTAGTTCAGAAAAAGGCAATTGGTTACTTGATCTAAATCAGCTCAAAATTTACAATGTTACATTTAGTTACATAGACCCAAAAACTGGTTGGTTTTTTAAGGGACTTGTTGATAATGCAACTCTTAGAGGAAATTTTTCTTCACAAGGTTTTTTAATGGAGATAAAAACAGGGCTAAAAATTGGTAGCCTTAAACAAAGCAGTTTTTACTATCTTAAAAATAAGCCTGTTAGTTTAACCACTGTACTTGTTATAACAGAAAATACCATCGATTTTGAAACAAAGAATATAAAGGTTGACAAAACACAAATGGAAGCCAAGGGCAGCTATGGAAGAGGGATTGGTTCGCCAATTTTTTTTGGTGTAAGTGGAAACAACCTTGATATCAATACGCTGATATCCTTGCTGTCGCAATACAATATCACTCTTCCCTCAAAAACAATCACAAAGGGGCAAATAGAATTTCGTTTAAATCTTAGTGGCTACAATAAAATAGATAAACCCTTTGAGTTTGAAATGGGATTTAAATCAGATAATCTTGAATTGAAATTACCAGATAAACCAATGTTGGTTGTAAAAAATATATCAGGAAGTTTTATTAATGGGAACCAAAGTAAACCAGAAACATCGGAGGTGTTTATTAACAAAATGGCTATTTACACTGGTGAATCAGTAATTGAAGGCTCTCTTAAGATAAAGAATATTCTAACACCACTGTACCACCTAAAAATAAACCAAAAAGTTAGCATAAACGACTTACAATTATGGGGGGTTGATGTTTACCCAATTGAGAAGGGAATACTTTTAGGAGATTTTGAAGCAATTGGTATGCTACATGGAATAGAAAACCTAAACGTTTCAGATTTTAGCCGCTCAAAATTTAATGCCAATGTCGATTTTGATAATATTTCATTCATTTTTCAAGGGACAGGAGTTAATATTGAGAAGTTAAAGGGTAAATTAAAACTCTTTAATCAGGATATCACCAAGGCTAATGCAGAAGGGTATATTAATGGATCACGTTTTGATATTGAATGTAAAGCCTTGAATGCTACTTCACTTATTTTTGGAAAAGGCAAAACAACAATAAATACAAATATTGTGATTGATTCATTAAACACATCGATTTTTATTGCTGATGACCAAGATCTACAATCCTCGAGTAACGAAAATTCTGCAATGAAATGGATAAACTCAATAACAGGGGATTTATTTGTAGATAATTTTATCCACGATAATCTAATATGTCAACCATTGAGCGCAAGTTTTTATCTTACACAAAACCAATTATCATCCAATAGTTTTATGGTTCGTTCTTGTGGAGGACTATTCACGGGAAAGTTAAATAGCACAGGTTTCTTTACTGACGAAGGTATTTTTTCCGCTGATATTAACATTGATGGCGTAGATATAACTCAACTTTTCAGTTCTTTTTCCGACTTTGGTCAAGGAATCGTTAAAGCATCAAATATTTCCGGGAAACTTGATGGTACAATACTTTTTGCTTCTCCCACACAGGGATCTAGTTTTATTAAGAGCGAAATGGCTGCCCAGGGATATTTTAAAATTTCAAATGGAAGGTTACAAGGAGTACAAGAAATGGAGAGTTTATCGAAGTTTATTTCGCTGGAAGAATTGAGAGATATACAATTTGAAACAATAGAAAACAACATTAGGATTGAAAACCAAGAAGTTATTATTCCCAGAATGAATATTCAATCCTCAGCCATAGATTTATCATTATCAGGAAAACATTCTTTCTCTGGAGACTATATTTATCGTACTGAAGTGTTGATCTCAGATTTGCTTTTCAAAAAAGCAACAAAAAATAAAGCTGAAAATATTGAGTTTGGACAGGTTGAAGATGATGGCAGCGGAAGGACAAAACTTTACTTAAAACTAGAAGGAAATGATAATGATTTTAAAGTTTCTTATGATCGTGCAAGTGCTCGAGATGCTTTTAGAGAAAGCCTTAGAGCAGAGAGGCAAACCCTTAAAAATATTCTACGCGAAGAATTTAGTTTTCTACGTAGAAAAGAATTGGAGGACTTAAACCAGATAGATAGTTCAACTTTAACTAATATTTGGCAGGATACGTTGAACATAGTTAAAAGTAAACCTCGGAATAAAAAGGATGAAAAAGAATCAACTCGTTTTCAAATAGAGTGGGATGATGATTAAACCCCTAAGATAATAATCTGATTGGATCTACGTTTACTTCTTTAATTAATAATCTTAAGAAATAAGGCTTTGGAAGTGTACCGTACAAAACAGCGATGGAAGATAATACTGTTGTTTGTTGCCGTCCTTATTGGATTCGCATCTCTTTTTATTACCAACAGATTAGTAAAAGAACTTTCCCAAGAGGAACGAAAAAAAATTGTTTTATGGGCTGAAGCCATAAAAGAACTTTCTCAACTATCTAACCTTGAAGATACAACCCAAAATTATACCATCATTTCTGAGGTTTTGCAGAACAACACCACTGTTCCAGTAATTCTTGCTGATGAAAATGAAAATATGTTGTCATACATAAATATATCCCCACAAAAACTTGACACGAAGGAAGAGATTGAACGAATGATTATTTCCATGAAGGCATCGAAAGAGCCTATAGAAGTAAAACTGCTCGATGGAAGTAAAAACTATGTTTATTACAAGGATAGTACGACCCTTATTCAGCTTACTTACTATCCATATGTTCAGTTAATTATTATTGTTTTATTTATACTAGCATCCTATTACGCATTCAGTCAATCAAGAAAATCGGAACAGAATAGAGTTTGGGTAGGAATGGCAAAGGAAACTGCCCACCAGCTTGGAACACCTACATCATCCTTTTTGGCATGGTTAGAAATACTTAAAGAGACTAATCTTTCAGATGATTTAGTTTCGGAGTTTAGCAAGGATGTAGCAAGACTTGAAAAAGTTGTTGATAGGTTTTCAAAAATTGGTTCGGTTCCAGCATTAAGGCCCACAGACTTGATAGAACTTATAAATAATACAATCAGTTATTTGAAGAATAGGACATCAAGTAAGATTAATTTTATAAAAAATTACGACGAAAAGGATCATTTGCTTATTCCACTTAATGATACTTTATTCGAGTGGGTTATAGAAAATATTGCCAAGAATGCTATTGATGCCATTCATATTGAAGGAGAGGTTGCAATTAACATAACCGATAATACCCAAGTGGTTTACGTTGATATTTCAGATACAGGAAAAGGTATTCCGCGTTCACATTACAAAACAATTTTCCAACCAGGTTTTACAACCAAAGCAAGAGGATGGGGCTTGGGGTTAACGCTATCCAAACGAATAATTGAAGAGTACCACAACGGGAAGATTTTTGTTAATCATTCGGAGGTTGACAAAGGCAGTTCTTTTCGAATAGTTATCAGAAAAACACACTGATAATTAGTTGGCATTAAGTTAATATTCATTCTTCGGCAATCGTTTAACTCTATTTTTGAGAATTAAGTAAGATGAACGATTTAAATCTCGGAATTTTCAGTACTATTTTTTGTTTTTGAAAGAATAGTAAAATATAGATCGCTATCCTTAAAAACCTCCAAAGAGATTGGAATCGCTTTATCGTTGTTGATTAAATATTTTGACCTTCCTTGTTGAAGATAGTAACGGCTTACAATTTCCTCCTCTAGTAGTTTTTTAATTTCAAAACTGTATGTATGAATTTCTTTTAGTCTGTTTTTAGCAATTATTGATTGAAGGCTATCAACAAAGACTTGTATAAGAGGCATGAACTCTTCCTGCTTTGATGCTTTTACTAATTCATTAAGTTGATATTCCGTCTGACTTTGATATTCAAAGCCAATTTGCTCAAGATAATCCACAAAGTTTTCAAACTCTTTATCAGTTAAATTAAACGTATCGGGAGAGTTAATCTGCTTATTAGAATGCCGGTATAAAGTGGCATAATCGAATAGAATATTTCTTGCGTAAAGAACAGATGAAATGGCACTGTATAAAGAAAGTTGATGCTGAATGTCTGGAGTAATTCCTCCTCCATCATAAACTGATCTTCCATTTCTGGTTTTAAATTCCGAGACGAGAGAATCGGGAAAAAACCTTAAACTACCATTCTCATCTCGTTGGGAATAGTCAACTGCTTGAATGCAACGACCGCTGGGGATATAATATTTTGCTGTTGTAATTTTTAGTTGGGTGTTGTATGGCAAGGGTCGGGTTGCTTGTACCAAACCTTTACCAAAAGTTCGTTCGCCTACTATTATGGCCCTGTCTAAGTCCTGTAGAGCTCCAGCCACTATTTCCGATGCGGATGCTGACGCTCTATCTACTAGGACAACTAATGGTATTTCAGTATCAATTGGACGCGAAGGAGTTTTATATTGCTGGTCAAACTCTTTTATTTGGCCTTTGGTGTAAACAACAAGTTCATTTTTTTGAACAAAAAGGTTTACAATCTTAACTGCTTCAAATAGCAAACCGCCCGGATTTCCCCTTAAGTCAAGGATTAAGCCTTTCGCTTTACTTTTCGATTTCAGATCCTTAACAGCACGCTCCACTTCTTTATTGCAATCAGTGGTAAAATTAGCAAGTCTTATATATCCAATATTATCTGAAACCATTCCGTAGTATGGTACGCTTGGGATGTGTATCTTTTCGCGTTGAAAAATAAATTGCAAAGAATCGGGATGATTATGTCGTTTTAAAAAAATGGATAAATTGCTTTTTGGCGCACCTTTTAGTAGTTTACTTACCATATCAACGGGCATTCCCTTAACGCTTATGCTGTCAATCCATAGAATAATATCTCCAGCCATTATGCCTGCTTTATGAGCAGGACTACCTTCATAAACCTCTGCAATAACAGGATAATCCTTTGCATGCCTGATGAGAGCACCCATGCCGCCATATTCACCGGTGGTTTGAAATTCAAGGGTTTCGATGTTATCCTCAGTAATGAACTCATTATAAGGATCCAAGGATTCAAGCATGGCATCGATACCAACTTGGATAAGTTGCTCGGGATCCGTTTTGTCAACATAAAATATATTTACTTCTCTAAAAAAAGAGAAGAAGATCTCAAGGCTTTTAGAAGTTTTAAAATCTACAGACCTGAAGGCAAAAAGAGTCAAAAAAATTAAGAAAACAGGTATACCCAGTAAGAGTATTTTTTTATTTTTAAGCCTTTTCATTTTAATATTTGAGCATTTATTTATGGTCAAAAAATTAATATCGAACTTGATAATTGAGCAAAGTAAACAAAAATAAGTCCAAAACTTGAAATGCTTATCTTTCTTTTACAGTTAAAACAAGGTAAAAGTATAATATTTTTAGAATTAACCTTAAGGAACAGGATCGTAACCGTGTCCACCCCAAGGATTACAACTAGCAATACGTTTTGCAGATAGCCACATCCCCTTAAGTGGTCCATGTTTCTTAAGCGCTTCTATACAGTAATTTGAACAAGTTGGTGTGTATCTACAGGATGCGGGGAAAAATGGACTTATAAGTATTTGGTAGGCCCTAACGGGAAGGATTAAAATTAATACAGGTAATTTTTTTATTATTTTAAAAATCATTTGTTCGATCCTTGAATTTTATTAGAAATCTCTTTTAATATATTCTGTGTTGCTAATTGTATAAGATTAAAACTTTTTACTTCGTTTGATGAAAAAACAAAAGCAATGCTAATTTGTTTGCCATTCGATTTACAAATTTCTATTAATTCATTTTTATTAAGCCTAAAGGCTTCTCGCATTTTTCTTCGAATTGAATTTCGCATTATAGCCTTTTTAAATTTTTTTTTGGGAACGATAAAAACAGCCTGCATGTTGGCTTCATTTGTTTGGCAATCGGAAATGATGTAAAGAGACTTTAGAGGGAAAGAAAAATGGTTGATTCCGCTCGAAAATAAATTTTCGATGCATTTTTTGCTAACGAGCCGCTGATGCTTCGGAAAACCAAAAAACTTCATGCCCTTTTTAATGAAGATATACTTGGCAAATATATTAAAACGATATATATCTGTTAATGAGCGACGTAAATGAAGTACGCTATAATTTTAAAATAAAGAAAAGAAAGTTTAATTATTTGTTTTCCTTATTGTGTTTCCTAATAAAATCATCAAGAGCTTGGGTCATACTAGGACATGAAGGAGTTGGTGCTTCTATATCAAGCCTTAGCCCATGTTCTTTAACTGCTTTCGCTGTAGATGGTCCAAATGCAGCAATTTTGATATCACCCTGTTTAAACTCTGGAAAATTAACAAATAACGATTTAATACCACTGGGGCTATAAAAAACCAGCAAATCGTAATCCATTCCATTTAAATCTGAGAGATTGCTGCTAACGGTTCGGTATAAAATGGCTTTAGTATACTTAATTTTTGCTTTATCTAGCGTTTTTGGTATTTCTGGTTTGTGTACATCTGAAAGAGGAACAAGGAAGCGTTCATTTTTGTGTTTGTTAATAAGATCCATTAGTTGAATAAAAGTGCCAGGTCCATAGAATATTTTCCTTTTTCGGTACACAATATACTTTTGAAGGTATAGAGCAATGGACTCGCTAATACAAAAATACTTCATTGTTTCGGGTACAGTAACCCTTACCTCTTCACAGATTCTAAAAAAATGATCTACTGCCGTTCTACTGGTGATGATAATGGCGGTATGCTGTAAAATGTCTACTCTTTGCTGACGGAAATCTTTGGATGCAATCCCTTCAACATGGATGAATGGTCGAAAATCAATCTTTAAATTGTTCTTATTTGCAAGCTCCAAATAAGGGGATTTTTCACTTTGGGGCTCTGGCTGAGATACGATAATCTTTCTGATTTTCAAGATCGTATGATTTTTGTTCTACACCATTTCAATTTCTAAAAATCTCCTTAAAAAGGATAAGGACAGGTATTATTTCAAGGGCACAAAGGTATAAAAGGAAATAGAAAATAGAAAATCCTTTATTAAGAAATACTTTTAATGATCGAAAGAATCTTAAAATTAGCATAATAGCAAATGATGTTGCAATAAGATAAAGGCTTATTTCCTGAGTTATCCCTTTGCTGTATGCCTGTATAAAAACAAAAGGAATTGCAATAATTCCAAAAACTCTTGGAAATATTAATTGATGGAAAAGTAATTCATTCAAATAAATGCTATTATTTGAAATATAACCAATTAACTTATTTAAAAAAGTTTGCAGCAGACGGAATGTTATCGCTCCTCCAAAAACAAGAAGACCAAGTATCATTGGAGGGAATGGGCTGTTTGTTAATCCAACTAAAAGATCATAGGACAAGACCACATAAACAGAAATAATTATAAAGTAAATAGAGTCAAGTATTAAAGAAATTTTTTCGTTAAGGATAAAACTTTCTTTGTTTTGCCTTGTTGCAGAGTAAAAAAACAAAAAACTTTGGAAAAAGCCAGCAAGGTGTTTTTTGTAAAAATATTTTAAGAAGCAAACGATAAGAAATAATAAAAACAATGGCAATATTACCCATTCTAAGTAATCATTAGCGTTTGCTCTTGGATAAGCTTGGAACCTCTTGTTAATCTCATAGTTTATTGATGTTTCCGTTTCAACAAAAACGAGACTAGGTGAGCTAACGACCTCTTTATAGTAAAGTTTATCATAGAGTTTCGTTTCAAGAAAAGTAGGATTTTTTTCAATCGTTAATTCAAGAAGGTTAGAAATGGGGGCTGTATCCTTTGATGTACACCAATTGCAAGTAGTATCAATTGTTGGTTTAATTGATTTTATAGCAGATTTCTTAGCTTCTAAAGCTATTTTTTGTTTGAATCCTTCAACTTCTTTATTTTTTCGTTCAATTTCAAGAAATATTGGGTTAATTCCATGAGTACTTATCTCGGCTGTATCTATCGAGGAAACCTTAGGGATTGTATCTTGTTGGGGTAATAGAGAAGAAATTTTATTCAAGTTACTCTTCATCAATTCTTTTATTATTCTCTTATTGGACTGCTCTGTAAAGCACTTTTTTTGTGTAAAGATAAGAAGGTTTTATTTTCTTTGGTAATTAACCATGGCGGAAAGTGAAGTGAATTAAAATAAAGAAGATAAATTCTTTTATGAAACTTAAGAAGGGAAAGCATAAATCTGGAAAATTTGCGAATGGTTTAAATTTGAAAACAAAAAACCAGATTCGCACACAATCTGTTATCATTAATTAGAAATATCTTTCAATTTATTTTTTTTATGGATTTGTTGCAAGAACAAGATTATTTTTTTGAATAATAGTTCTGTATCTTTGGCAAAGCTTTAAAAATATTACTATGAGAGTGGTACTTCAGCGAGTTAGTAAAGCATCCGTTTCTGCAAATGGAAAAGTTACGGGCAAAATAGAGAAAGGGTTACTTATACTTGTTGGATTTGAAAATAACGATACAGAAGAAGATGTTGATTGGATGGTTAACAAAATACTAAAGCTTCGTATTTTCAATGATCTAGAGGGTGTGATGAATCTTTCTGTAAACGATGTAGATGGTGAAATACTGGTGGTAAGCCAGTTTACTCTTCATGCAAAGACCAAGAAAGGCAACCGCCCCTCGTACATCATAGCAGCTCATCCTGATATTGCAATCCCCCTTTACAATAAGTTTATTGAAAGATTTGAAATAGAATCGAAAAAAACCGTTAGATCAGGAATTTTTGGTGCGATGATGAAAGTTTCGTTGGAGAACGATGGACCCGTAACCATAATAATCGATACTAAAAATAAGGAATAATGGCTAATTTAACGATTAATGAACTGCAGCAAAAAGTTGATGAGTGGATCAAATCTAAAGGGGTCAGATATTTTAGTGAACTTACCAATCTTGGTGTGTTAATGGAGGAAGTTGGAGAACTTTCCCGGATTATGACAAGGCTCTTTGGTGACCAATCTTTTAAGAGTGGAGAGAAACAAGAATCCCTTTCAGAGGAGTTTGCTGATGTGCTGTTTGTGTTGGTCTGCCTTGCCAACCAAACAGGGGTTAATCTTCAGAAGGCTATAGATGAGGGTTTTGTAAAGCGTAATAATAGAGATGCAGATAGACATTTAACTAATCCTAAGCTGAAAAAGAATGAGTAGAATTCTATGCGAATAATACAAACCAAAACTGAAACACTACCTTTGCAAAAAACCATAAAATTATGGCAAAAATTAGACTAACTAAAGAGTTTAACTTTGAAATGGCTCATGTTCTTGAAGGATACGACGGGCCTTGTCGCAACGTTCATGGACATTCCTATCGATTAGAGGTTACCATCATTGGTATGCCAATTTCCGATAAGGCAAATACCAAATATGGCATGGTGATGGACTTTGGCGAACTTAAAGCAATTGTTAGAAGCAAGGTGATTGACCGTTTCGACCATGTTCTTTTGGTAAAAAGTGATAGCCAGCTTGCCCAAAAGGGCAACCAGCTATTCCTCGAAAAGGTTGAACCCGTTAATTACCAGCCCACGTGCGAGAATCTATTAATTCATATTGCAGAGTTGTTATCAAATGAGTTGCCCCCAGAGGTAAAATTGCATCATCTTAAACTTCACGAAACACCAACCAGTTATGCTGAGTGGTATTCAAACGATAATTTGTAGCAATAAGACCAAATTTTAAAAAAAACTCTAACCTTAAATTGGATCATTTCAAAGGTTAAATCATTAGTATTGACATTACTAACCTAAAAAAAATTTTGAAATCTGATGTGTTGAAGTTTGTAACGATTGGTTCCATAAAAATTTTTCTAAATTGCATATAGATATCTTTTTTAAAAACTTAAAAAAAGGATTGTATGAACATAACTAGAACCTTCGATTTGCTTGACCAATACAGGGCAAACCCTGTAAAGGACGATGCACTTTGTTTTAAACATAATAATACGTGGATAAAATTTAGTTCTTTAGACTACATCGACTTTGCGCATTGCTTTTGCTATGGTTTACACGAAATGGGGTATAGAAAGGGTGACCGTATAGTAACAATAACCAACAATAGGCCCGAATGGAATTTTGTTGATATGGGAATGGCAATGATTGGCGTGATTCATGTTCCTGTGTTTACCTCATTGAATGCGGCTGAAATAGAGCATGTAATTAATCACTCCGGGGCAAAAATGGTTATTATATCCGACTGTAAGTTACATAGCTGCGTAAAACCAATCATTGAGGGAAGTATTACTCCAGCCGAATTTTTTACATTCGACGAGGTGAAAGGAACAAATAATTGGATTGAAATTGTTAATAAGGGTAAAGCAGCCTCAGAGCAAACCAAGAAAGAGGTGGAAAGCATCAAAAACCAGATCAACGGCGATACCTTTGCCACCCTCATCTACACCTCTGGAACTACTGGAAAACCCAAGGGAGTAATGCTATCGCAAAGGAATCTGGTTAGTAATTTTTTGTCTGCAGCATCGATATTCAATCTTAAACCTTCCGATAAATTTCTAAGCATCTTGCCCCTTTGCCACGTAGGTGGCAGACTAGGAAACTACCAAACCCAGTACTGCCGGGCAAGCATTTACTACGCCGAAAATATGGGAACAATTGCTGCAAATATGCAGGAAATTAAACCTGATGGCTTTGATGCTGTTCCGCGAATTCTCGAAAAGTTCTATGGAGTAATTATTTCGAAAGGGAAAAAGTTAAAAGGGATTAAAAAATCGCTTTTCTTTTGGGCTGTATCCCTTGGCTCTCGTTATAAACCCTTTGGGGAAAATGGATGGTTGTATGAAAAGAAGCTAAAAATTGCCGATAAGTTAATCTTTAGCAAGTGGAGAGCCGCGTTGGGTAATAATGCTCGAATAGTGGGCTGTGGTGGGGCAAGCCTGCCACCCTTGCTTGAAAGGGTTTTTTGGGCTGCCGGAATTAAAATTATAAATATGTATGGCCTCACAGAAACCTCACCAATTATTACAATAAACAGAACATCTAAGGGTGATCTTAAGCTGGGCTCGGTGGGAAAAACCATTGAGGGTGTTGAGGTAAAAATTGCCGATGATGGTGAAATCCTATGTAAAGGACCAAACTTAATGATAGGCTATTACAACGATCCTGAACTTACACAGGCTGCTATTGATAATGACGGATGGTTCCATACTGGGGATATTGGCTATGTCGATGATGAAGGTTTTTTGATGGTAACCGATAGAAAAAAGGAGATATTCAAACTCTCCAACGGGAAGTTTATTGCACCTCAGCTAATTGAAAACGTATTTAAACAGTCGCCATTAATTGATCAGATAATGGTTATGGGTGAACACGAAAAATTTGCCAGTGCACTTATATCGCCTAATTTCAAGTATTTTGAAGAATTACGTTTGGCCAATAAAATATCGTATTCCGACATAGAGCCCATTATCGAAGTGCCAGGTGTTCTCTCCTTTTTCAGCTCAGAGATAGAAACGTTAAACAAATCCCTTTCTCCTCATGAGAGGATTCTTCGATTTAAACTAGTTCCCGATGAATGGACTACCACCTCCGGGGAGCTATCACCAACACTAAAGCTAAAACGACAGGTTATCACAGAAAAATACAGGGGACTAATTGATCAGGTTTACAGAAAGTAACAACTTTATTACCCTTAACCATAATATTTCCTAAAGGCTATGAAATACGATGTAATTGTAATTGGGGCGGGACTTGGTGGATTAACCGCTGGAGCAAAACTTGCCAGAGAGGGCAAAAGGGTACTACTAATTGAACAGCATAGCCAACCAGGAGGATGTGCAACAACTTTTAAACGAGGAGATTTTACTCTTGAGGTGGGTCTTCACGAGATGGACGGACTAGGGCCCCGTGATATGAAAACTAGAATTTTTAACGAACTTGATGTAACCAACAACATTGAGCTTATTCGCATTCCCGAATTCTATCATTTTATTGGCAAAAACGTAAAAATTACCGTACCACACAATGCCGCCGAAGCAGCAGAAGTTTTAAAACAAGCTTTTCCTAACGAGACTAAAGGTGTTGATGCTTACTTTGAGCAGCTGCAAAACCCTAAACGAAAAACAGCCGACGGGCAATCGATTCCCGACACTAGCGTAGGTGAGTTTCTTGATTCGATTATCGATAACGATGACCTTAAGCTGGTCTTGCTCGGAAATCTTGGATATTTCCACGACGACCCCTACTCCTTATCACTTACCTACTACACAATTGCACAGGGAAGCTACTACTCCGGAGGAGCTAGCTTTATAAAGGGCGGCTCACAGGTTCTTTCCAATCACCTTGCGGCCTTCATTAAAGCGCACGGAGGAGAAGTACTTCTTAACCATTTTGCTACTGGGTTTGTAGTTGAAAACGGAAAGCTAACAGGTGTAACCTTTAAAAAAGCAAGAGGGGCTAATCAGGAATCATTCGCTGCTCATGCCGATGAGATTATTGCCAATGCCGCCATGGGAAACATTGCAGAATTTTTGCCCAACGATATTAAAGAGAAACTGAAACTAGAGATCGGAAAACAAAAAATAGGTGCTTCACTGCTAACTATTTACTTCGGATTTAAAAGAAATTTGAAGCACATTGGCAATAAGTATTACTCAACCTTTGTGTACGACGATTCCATAAGCAATCAGAAAGATATAGTAGTAAACAACAGAGGTCCTTTCGATAAGCGAAGCTTTACGTTTATCGATTACGGTCGAATCGATTCTGGCCTTACTACTCCCGAAAAGAGTGTGGGCGCAATTTGCTGCATCGACTATTTATCGGACTGGGAAAACCTATCGAAAGATGAGTACAAGAAAAAGAAAGAGGAAGTTGCGAAGATTTTTATTGATCGGCTTGAGAAAATCCTCCCAGATATAACCAACGAAATTGAGTTTTACGAGGTGGGAACATCGGCCACCGTTAAGCGTTATACGCTTAATCCAGGTGGGGCAGTTTACGGTTTTGCCCAAAATCCCTCAAGGCCGACCATTGAACCATCGGTAATTCCCGAAAATCTTCATTTTGCATCGGCATGGGGAAAAACAGGCGGCGGTTTTTCCGGGGCAATTTATGGTGGTTATCTTTGCGCTTACAATTTACTGCGGAAAAGGGTTTAAAATCGCGCTTTAGTCCTGATTAAGTTTGCAAAGATTAAAAACTGAAAATGAAATTCTAATCTCTACTATGTCCAAAACTCTACTTGTCCTCGATGCTTACGCTCTAATCTACAGAGCCTACTTTGCATTTATTAGCCGTCCCATAAAAACCAGCAAGGGCCAGAACACCTCGGCAATCTATGGTTTTACCAAATCGTTGCTCGATGCGCTAAAGCGATTCGACCCAACCCATATTGCCGTAGCTTTCGATATTTCGGGCAAAACATTCCGCTCCGAGCTTTACCCTGATTATAAGGCCAACCGCCAGGAGACACCCGAGGATATCAGGTCGGCCATTCCTGTTATTAAGGAGATTATTCGCGCCATGAATATAACCATCCTCGAGAAGCAAGGCTACGAGGCCGATGATATTGTGGGTACACTGGCCAAGCAGGCCGAACCGCTTGGCTTTGATGTGATGATGATGACCCCCGACAAGGATTACGGTCAGCTCCTTACCCACAAGGTGATGATGGTGAAACCTTCGCGCAGCGGTGCTGATATTGAAACGGTTACCGCTGAGAATTTCTGCAGGAGTTACGGCATTAAGAACCCAATGCAGTTTAAGGATATACTGGCACTTTGGGGCGATACATCCGATAATATTCCCGGCGTGCCGGGTATTGGCGAAAAAACCGCTGCCAAGCTTATTTCGCAGTTCGGCTCCATCGAGGAGATTTACAGCAATATCGACAAGCTTTCACCAGCTCAAAGGGATAAATTAATAGAGAATCGTAAGCAACTTGACCTTGCCCGAATTTTAGTTGAGATCAAAACCGATGTTCCCGTTGATATCGATTTCGAAAAGTTACAGCGCGCACAACCCAACGCCGAGGAGTTGAAGAGGCTTTTTGATGAGCTGGAGTTTCGTACCCTTTCACGCGATGTATTTGGCGAAACCAAGCCACAGGAAAAACCCAAGCCCGTGCAAACCTCGCTTTTTGGCGACGATGATTTTACGGTTCCCGCAACCGGGCTATCGCTAAAAACCATCAACGATGTACAGCACAGCTACAAGCTGGTTGATACAGAAAAGGATATTGATGCTCTAATTGAAAAGTTAATGGCGGTTAAGGAGTTCTGCTTCGACACCGAAACCACGGGGCTAGAGCATCACACCTCAAAGCTGGTTGGGCTATCGTTTTCTGTTGATGCGTTAACGGCCTGGTACGTTCCAATTCCCAACGACGAGGCCAAGGCCAAAGCGATTCTCGAAAAGTTTAAGCCACTTTTCGAGAACGATAAAATTGATAAGGTGGGGCAAAACATAAAGTTCGATTTGCTCATGCTGAAATACTACGGTATTGAGCTACGCGGAAAGCTTAACGATACCATGCTGGGGCACTACCTGTTGGAGCCCGATATGCGCCACAACCTGAATATTCTATCGGAAAACCTTTTGGGCTACAAGCCCATCGAGATTGAGGAGTTGATTGGGAAGAAGGGAAACCGACAGCTTAACATGCGTAATATCGACCCACAAAAAATTGCTGTTTACGCCGGCGAGGATGCCGATTTGGCCATGCAGCTCAAGAAAATACTGTGGGAAAGGTTGGAAAAGGAGAACCTCATCGACCTGTACTACAAACTCGAGGAGCCGCTAATAAAGGTGCTGGCACAGATGGAGTACGAGGGAGTATCGATAAATACGCAGGCACTCAACGATTACGCCATTGAACTTAACAAGGAACTTATACTGCTCGACCAAGAGATAAAGGAGATGGCTGGCGTACCCGACCTTAACGTGTCGTCGCCAAAGCAGCTGGGCGAGGTGCTGTTTGAGCGGATGCGGATTGCCCCCGATGCCAAGCGCACCAAAACTAAGCAATTCTCCACCAACGAGGAGGAGCTGATGAAGTACGCCGACAGGCATCCCATAGTAAATAAAATTTTGGATTTTCGCTCGGTCAAGAAACTATTATCAACTTACGTTGAGGTGCTACCCACGCTTATCAACAAAAAAACGGGTAGAATTCATGCCTCGTTTAACCAGGCTGTTGCCTCAACGGGAAGGCTTAGCTCCAACAATCCCAACCTACAGAATATACCCATCCGCGAGGAGCGCGGAAGGGAAATCCGCAGGGCGTTTATTCCCTCGGGCAAAGAGTACACATTCCTCTCGGCCGACTACTCGCAGATTGAGCTGCGTCTGATGGCGCACGTAAGTCAGGATGCTTCGATGCTTGAGGCCTTCCAAAGCGGTGAGGATATTCACGCCGCCACGGCAGCGAAAATATTTAAAGTGCCACTTGCCGAGGTTACCCGTGAGCAGCGAAGCCGAGCCAAAACCGCCAATTTTGGAATGATTTATGGCATATCGGCCTTTGGGCTATCGCAACGTTTGGGCATTAGTCGCACCGAGGCAAAAGACCTTATCGATGGATATTTTGATACCTATAAAGGCGTAAAAGACTATATGGATAGCTGTGTTGAGCAAGCCCGCAAGAAGGGCTACGTAGAAACCATTTTCGGGCGTAAGCGCTACCTGCCCGATATCAACTCCAACAACCAAACCGTGCGCGGATTGGCCGAACGCAACGCAATTAATGCACCCATTCAGGGTTCGGCTGCCGATATTATTAAGGTGGCCATGATATCTATCCACAACGCAATTCTGGAACAGGGCCTTAAAAGCCGAATGATTATTCAGGTGCACGATGAATTGAACTTTAACGTATACAAACCCGAGTTGGATGAAATGAAAAGCATCGTTAAGGTTAGCATGGAGAATGCCATTCAATTATCAGTACCACTTATTGTTGATATGGGAATAGGAGAAAACTGGCTGGATGCACATTAGTTAATTCAATGTCATACAAAAAAGAATTAATCGCTATTAATAAAGCCAGTCTAAAAAGAAATAAATAATTGGGAGAGTGAGAATACTAAAAACTGTAGAAACAAATAAATTTGCCCCTGCTAGCTGATAATCGCTATTATACCGATGCGAAAGGACCACAATAATAGTTTGGCATGGCATGGCAGCCTGAAGTATTAATACATAGAATGCCACCCTCGAAATATCAATACCAAGCAACTGAAGACCAAAGAAGTAAACTGTAGCAAGGGATATGGGCCCCAAAAGCAGCTTGTTGAAGCTGAGCAAATAAATGGTTGGGTTAAAGATTGCCTTTCGAATATTTAATCCTGCGAGCATTGCGCCGATATAAACCATTGATAGAGGTCCTGTGCATTTACCCAACCCTTCGAAAGCCACCAGTATTGGATTTGGTATATTAACGCTAAATATTAGGGTGGCTGCCCCGAGGGTAAGTGCTATGAAATTTGAATTAAACAAACTTTTCCATCCTGATTTATGGGTTCCTGCGCTTAGCTTAAAAACACCGTAGGTAAAAGTAATGGTATTGGAAGCCAATTGGTAAATAGCACCATAAAAAATACCAATACCCCCAGGAAACAATGCATCTAAAAGAGGAAATGCCAGAAAAACAATATTCCCAAACATGGTGTGAAGGGTGTGAATGATTTCTTGATTACCCTTTAATCCAGCTATTCGTGATGAAAGTTTTCCAATTATGTATAGGAATGCTAGGTTTGCAAAAGCAAGAATAAAAATCAACAAGCTGTTTTTCAGCAATCCATCGTTGAGATCCATCCCAGAAAAAGTAGAAAAGATTAAAAAAGGGAGGGTAACATCTATAACAATTCGGGAAAGGTTATCTTTTATTTCAGGAGTTATGATCTTACGCCAGAATGCCAAGGCACCTATTCCAACAAGAATACCAAATATAAGCAGTTGATTAAGAATAATACTTGTTGCCATTTATGATTTGAAGATTAATATCTATTTACATTAGTCTAGGCAAATAGAAATAAGTTTAAAGGGTAAAAAAGCTAAACGGTTAATCTGCTTAAAATCTGTACACATATTATCAAAATAACCATTGCAATTGGATATACTGCGGCATAAGCCTTTCCTGGTGCGTTGCTTCTGGTAAGGGAGTCGCAACCGGCAAGACCAGGAGTACTTGTCATTCCCCCTGTAATTGTACCTAAAAACTCAAATAGGTTCAATTTAAAGTAGTATTTGTTAAGGAATGCGGTTAGTACCATTGGGACTAAAGTTATGGTAACACCTAAAATGAAAAGGGTTGCTCCGGAATTTTTAAGGGTCTCCACCAGATGTTCGCCAGCATGAGTTCCAACGCCAGCAAGGAAGAAGAGAAGGCCAAGCTGCCTGAGTAGCTGATTAGCTGCTCCGCTCATTGTCCAAACAATAGGTCCCGTTTTACCCAAACCGCTTAAAGCAATAGCTGTAATCAGGATGCCTCCGCTAAGACCTAACCCAAAGGAAAAGTTATTGGCCACAGATATTTGCAGTTGACCAAGAAGAATACCTAATACAATACCCAATGCAATGGGAAAAAAATCAGTGTCAGATAGTAACTTGTCGTTATTACCTAAAAGCGAACCAAGTGCTTTTAGGTCATTTTTAGGGCATGCAACAGTAAACTTATCCCCAAACCGAATGGACAAATCGGGCGAAGGAGATAGATCGATACCACTTCTTCTAATACGAGTAACAACCGAATTGTAATTCTGGAGCAACGAGAGATCTCCAAGCTTTTTGTTAACCAAATGCTTATTGGTCACTAAAATTTGCTCAATGGCGTATTCTTCGCTTAGTTGAATTTCAGTTGATACATTAGAACCAATAAGAACCTTAACTTTTTCCAGTGCATCATTGGTCCCAACAGCTTTTATTATATCGCCATCCTGAAGAATTGTATCAGGTGTTGGTGTTTTACAAATGCTACCATGTTGAATACGAGAAATATTGGCTCCAGTCATACTTCGAACATTTAGTTCGCTAAGCGATTTTCCAAAAACAGAACCGTTTTCAACCTTAAAATGGGCATTAACAATAATTGGATGTGCAGAACGCTCAATTTGCTCAACCTTTTGATTCTCGGTTTGTAAATCAATCCTTGCAATTTTAGGGTAAAGTTTAACAAAAAGTATTACCCCAATCACCCCAAAGGGGTAAGCTATTCCGTAACCAATTGATGCAAGCGGCGAAGAGGTTGTGTCGATGGCAACAGTTAGACCTGGTGTGCTGGTGAGTGCACCGCAAAGTAAACCAATTGCGATAGCAGGTTGAATATCAAATATTAACAGACAAGTAAAAGTTATAAGCGAAGCACTAAAAATGATAATAAGAGCCATTAAAGCTAATTTCCGTCCATAATTTCTAAATGAATCCAAAAATCCTGGACCAGCCTGAATTCCAACGGTGAAGATAAATATCACCATGCCCATTCGCTCAATTTCACTAGGTATAGTTACTCCAAAATGCCCAAAGACCAGAGCAACAAAAATAACGGCAGAAACATCGAACGAAACCCCTTTTACCCTAATGCTTCCAATAGCAAATCCAAGAGCAATTATAATGAATAAAGCAAAGATTGGATTAGCAATAATATTCACCATAATTTGGAAAGAATATGAAACAAAAGTAACAAAACATAGGTTTAAAGGGTAGTGCGTAAGTCTTTTTTTAAGAATTTAAGTTATTCTTTTGTTTTTTATGGAAATTTAAAGAGAAAATTCAACAATTTGCATAAAAAAACTTGACAATTTTTCTTAAAAATACTAACTTAACCACATTAATAATAATTAAACAACTAATTTTATTATAGTAAAAAAATAATCAACAAATTAAGCACAAATTAAAAAATGTAGTATAATTGCATCAAAAATATTTGACACATTACCCTTTTAATAGTTTGTTTTACAGAAGGTTGAATTTAATTTTTTAAAAAGAGTAATTAACCAGTAATGAAATCACGACATGAATTGAGAAAGCCAGCAAAAGAAAATTATTCTGGCTTGGATGAGTTGAAAAAATCTCGCAAATTAAAACCCTTAAAAAAAGAAAAAAACGTGAAACGGGCTCTATTCGAAGAGATTGATGAACTAGAGGATGTAGAGATAAACTTTCGAATGGATGATGAAGAAGATTTTTTTGATGAAGAAGATGATTATTAATCAATTAATGATTAAATACATGGGGCAGTGACATGCCCCATTTTTTTTATTAAATAGTTTTTTACCCATAAAATTGACATAGTAGTAAAAAAAGAATATTTTTATAGCCAATACATTTAACCATGGATGCATTGAGGTTAAATATTTTTATGCTTGTTATTTTTTTGGTAATGGTATTATTTGCACCAACCTTAAAATCTAACAATGCTTACTATGAATTTCATCCCGATACCGTTAAGCAATCGCTTAAAGGAAAGAGTGATGATCAAGCACTTGAACTTTTGCTTAATTACACCGAGAACAGTATTCAAATTAACCCGAAAGATGCTGTTGAATATGCATATAAGGCAATTGAAATAGCCTCAAGAATAGACGATTACAAAAAGGAAGCAAGAGCCTATGCTCTTTATGCAAAAGCAAATTACATTATTGGTAACTACAAACTTGCCATTGAATCAGCTGACCTTGCAATCAATTATTATCATAAAGAAGGCGATAGCATTGGCCTAGCGGATACTTATCAATTATTTGCTCAGATTTATACACGAATCGGCGAATTCAAAAAGGCACTTGACAATACCCAGGAAGCATTTGTTATTGCAGGCAAGTTAGATAAGCAAGAAAAAATAGCAGAGCTGGTTAGAGAAACTGGTAATATTTATTTTTACTTTGGTGAAAATGCTATAGCACTTGACTTCTATCAAAAAAGTCTTAAAATTGCCCAACAAGTAAAAAACATCGAAGGAATAGCAAAAGCCTACAATAATATGGGGCGATTGTATTCTGAAATAGGAAACTTTGAATTAGCCCTTGAATGTCTTAGAAAATCCCTCGATTATAAAAGCAAAGAGGAAGATGTAGTAAGTTATAGCAATACACTTCTTAACATTGGAACAGTTTATCAGAACAAGGGGAATTATCAGCAATCTCTAAACTTTTTAGAGCAAGCCAATGAGTTGTATCTTTCTGTTGGGAACCCGGAGGGTACAGCTAATTCTTTTTTCCGCATTGGAAAAACCTATTTTTTAATGAAGCGATATAACCAAGCTCTTGCTATGTACGAGGAAGCCTGGAGAGTTGCTTCTGAAACTGATTCTAAAAGACTACTTGTACTCATTAGCGCAGCAACAGCTGAAACTTATTCAGAAATTGGTGATTATAGAAGAGCTTATCATTATTTTAAAGAATATGATGAACTTAGAGAATATGTTTACGGAGAAGATAAAGGAAAACTTTTGCTAGAGCTGGAAGCACGATATCAAATTGAGGCAAAACAAAAGCAAATTGAATTGCTTTCGAAGGAAAGAGAACTTATTGTTAGTGAAGAAAAAAAACTGAAAATTTGGTTTGCACTATTTTCAATTGTGGTGTTATTTCTTCTAAGTCTAATATATTTTACTTATAGTCGTTTTAGATATAAAAGCAAAGCCAACAAAGAGCTTTTAAAGGAGATCACCCATCGTAAAATGGTAGAAGCAAAATTGCAGGAATACCAAGAGGATCTTGAAGCCTTGGTTGATGAGAGGACCCTAGAGTTAAAAGCGGCTAAGGAAAAAGCTGAAGAATCTGATAAACTGAAGACAGCCTTTCTTACAAATATGTCGCATGAAATTAGAACTCCCATGAATGCCATAGTGGGATTTTCCTATCTCCTTACTGATCCGGAATCAACGGATGATATTAAAACAGAATATACAAAGATAATCAGAAGTAATGGAGAGGTTCTTATGAACCTAATCAACGATATTCTTGATATTTCTATGATTGAATCAGGTCAGCTAAAAACTAAGCCAAAACCTGTAGCCGTTCCGGATTTGCTTAATGACCTAAAGTTATTTTATGAAAAGGAAAAAGAAAAATTTAGAAAGCAACATTTAGAGATGATTCAGGATTATGATAAAGACACAGAAAAATTAGTTATTACTACTGATAAGATTCGCTTTCATCAAATAATGACGAACCTTCTTTCAAATGCAATTAAATTTACCGAGAAGGGATCAATTATTTACGGCTATAGAGTTTCAGACTCAGACGAAGTATTGTTTTTTGTTAAGGATACAGGAGAGGGAATACCACCTGATAAGCATCAGTTAATTTTTGAACGCTTTAGCAAGTTTGGCAACATAAACGAAACTAAACTATATTCTGGAACTGGACTTGGATTGGCTATATGCTCCGAATTGGTAAACTTGTTGGGTGGAAAAATATGGCTTGACTCATACCCTGGTAAAGGATCTACATTCTACTTTACTTTGCCTTATAATAAGGAAATAGATGAGAATATAGCGCTCTCCCCCAAAGCTAATACATTCGACATTGAAAAATTTAGAGGGAAAACCGTTCTTATTGCTGAGGATGTACTGAGTAATTATCAGCTTTTAAGCGCATTTTTAGCAAAATCAGATGTTAACATAATTTGGGCTCAGAACGGTGTTGAAGCTGTTGATATTTTCAAATCTAATCGCAATATTGATATTATCCTTATGGATGTACAAATGCCAATTATGGATGGTCTGAAGGCTTTGGAAAATATTAGAAAATTAGATTCAACAATACCAATTATTATAAATACGGCTTTTTACGTTACCGATGAAATGGAGAGAAGTTATTTGGCTGGATGTACAGACTATATGACAAAACCATTAAGAAAAGAGGATTTATTGAATAAACTATCTTTATATTTTACATGAAAAAATAAATAGAAAAAAATAAATCAATCCTTTTTAGTTTTAATCAGTGATTTATCTTTAACGTAAACCTGTCTTTCAAATGCCTGATCAAGGGAAATAAATGTTTCTGTATTAAGAACCCCTGGAATATTCTGTATTGTGTTCACCAATACCTCCATCAAATGTTCATTATCTTTGCAGTATATCTTTAGCAACAAAGCATATGCACCTGTAATAAAATGACACTCTACCACCTCTTGCATATTCTTTAGGGCATCTACAACCCCCTTGTATTTATTAGCAGATGAAAATTGAACACCAACAAACGCACAAACATCGTAGCCCAATGATTTGGGTTTAACAATCATTCTAGAGCCATCAATTATTCCTGCTTCCTCCATTTTTCTCACTCTTTGATGAATTGCCGCCCCTGATATACCGCATTCCCTGGCAATCTCAAGAAAAGGCATTCGTGCATTTTTTACCAGGTAAGCTAGGATTTTTTGGTCAATCTCATCTACATAATATTTATCTGTCATTATCTTACGATTTAAAATTTATAAAGCAATAAAAATAATAAATCGTAATGTAAAGTGAGTAAATAATACCTTTTTTTATTTTCATTAAAAAAAGTCATTAACAATTTAAACAATATTTCAGGGATAAGATAATGAGGATGAGATATCAAAAGACCAAAAATTTTGCAGATTTTTTTCCATGATAAGAATTTAACCGTCCTAAATAAATACCCTTTGGTATATTCAGATTAGATATCCAAATTTCTTGTTGCCCCTTTTCCAACCAACCTAGAGGTGAGATGCTAACTAACTGCCCTTTAATATTGTATACCTCAAGTGTAAAGTTCTCTGCATTTTCTACGAAAGTTGTAAGGAGTAGCTTGTGGTGGCCAGAAAAGTAGGTGAGAGTTAATAAGGAGTAGTAGTTGTCGATAGAAAAATCGGCACTGCTTGTCCATTGAAATTCATATGCGCCAATATCTATCATTTGATTACATATTCTGTTTTTCCCGGCTAGATCAAGATTCGGTATATTTAATTCAAAGCTATCTTTGTACCCCATATCGATGCAAGGGGATTCTTCGCATGGAGCAAAGGGAAAAGAACCACTTATGTCGAATAGTGGGTTTTCTTCTGTACAACTCAGGTATGTTCCAGTGAAACCGGCCCCAGAAAAATCCCACCCACCGTGTTCAAAGATGCAGTTAAAGAATGCAGGGGCTGATAGTCCATCAAGAATATAGACCTGTCTGCCATATCCAGCAGCCGCTTGATTCCCCCAGAAAATGGAATTATATATTTTGGGACAACTTCCCTCATTACAATATAGCCCCCCACCATAAATAGTCCGATTATTAGTAATGGTATTGTTTATCAATAATGGCGATGCAGAAACGAGAGCAATTGCCCCACCAAAAAATGTTGATTCATTATTGTTAATAAGATTGTTAGAAATTAGTCCACCCTCGGTTGTCCTTAAAAATCCTAACGCACCTCCCAGTGGAGCAAAATTTTCTTCAAAAATATTTGCATCACAGGTGGCATTATTGAATTCGAAGCTACAGGCTCCTCCAATACCTGTTGCCATGTTATTGCAGAATACATTTCGGTATATTTTTACATTTGAACGTACTCCACAGATAGCACCACCATAGCCCCAGTGTATTTCGTCGCCTGCTTTATTATGCGAAAAGTGAGAGTTTTTAATTACTATTCCTGAGTTTATAAGATACATGCTACCCCCATTATAAAAAGAACTGTTATGCGAAAAATTACAGTTGCTAAACCTTACTTTACTGAAGTTTTCTAGATAGAAAACTCCACCATGTCCAAAAAGTGTATCTGTTTTAGAGTACTCAAATTTGCAGTATTCGAAAATTGTAGAATCAGCCTGCTCGGGTTGATTGATCATTACAAATCCGTTCCAACCCCCAGCACAAGTGTCTGCTTCATAGAATCCAAGTGTGTCGGCTACTGTAAATATTATGCTATCATTTTCTAATCCTTTGGCTAAGAGATTCCCATTCGCTTGAAAGCGATAAAAGCCCATAAATTTTATGACCACCCTGGGCATTATGGTTAGGCTTTCGTTTTGAGATAGTTGTAAATTACCGATTACTCTTATTGTATCGGCACTCCATACCCCAGAAACATCTCCCTCAACATCAATAACCGACTGTGAAAAAGCGGGAAATGTGAAGAGGATAGATAGTATTATTATAATTTTTTTCATTTCGTTTTTTCACTAGGGAAAAAATTTGTGGGATGATTTTTAAATAATCGATTATTGGTAATTCTCATTTGGATAGAGATCTTCCCACCAATTTTTATCATCCTTCAGATGTTTGACGAACCATGCCAAAATGGTGTTAGTCCACTCTATTCTTTGATTATACTTGTGAATGTGATGGTCGGCACCTTCAACCTGAATAAGTTCAACAGGTTTTCCTAGTAGTTTCAATGCAGTATACATTTGAATACTTTCCCCAACGGGAACATTTGTATCGCTTGAACCATGAAGTAAGAGAAGAGGCGTTACAACCTTATCTGCCTTGAAAAGAGGACTTTGATTAACGTATAAATCATAATTGTTCCAAGGGTAGCTGTTTGCACTTGCCGCAGCACTGTATGAGTAACCCCAATAACCTTCACCCCAGTAGCTTGAGATTGAGCTGATACCCGCGTGAGAAATAGCTGCAGCAAAGATATCAGTTTGGGTAAGAAGGTACATGGTCATAAAGCCACCATATGAAGCTCCTATGCATCCAACCTTTTTTTCATCAATAAATTGATGTTGGGTTATGAACTTTTGAGTACCCTCAATAATCTCGTCAGCGGTTATCTCTCCCCAAGCATTTACGTGAGCGGCAGAAAAATCTTGCCCAAAGCCAATGGTTCCACTTGGCTGTAGAACAAGTACTACAAATCCATTTGCAGCATAATGCTGTTTAGGATATCTGCCTCCAAAATCTCTACCAACGGGTGTTGTACCTCCATAATAGTAAACAATCATTGGATATTTTTTGCCAGGATCAAAGTTGGGAGGAAGATAATATCGGGTTGTTACTTTCTGCCCTTGAGTTGATATAAATGACCACTCTCTAGTTTCGCCCAACTTAACCAGCGAGTAGTTTTGGGCTTCAGTATTATCAATTATTATTGATTTTTTTGTTTTGAAATCATAGCTGTAAGCCTTAGGCCATGAACTAACACCAGAACCGTAGTAAACAGCCATTTTCTTATTGCGAGCAAAATTTATTTGACGAATCATTTCTTCACTTAACTTAAGTGGAGAAAATGATTTTTTCTGAGTGTTATACTCAAAAACAGTATTCTTATCCTCATCAACAGTATTAAAGTAGATATTGTTGGAAATTGGGCACCAGTATGCACTTTCAACTGATGGATTTAAATCACGTGTTATAGCTTCAATGTTTGCTGTAGCAATATCATAGATATATGCTTGCGTATCGTATATGTTGGGTGTTTTGCCTTCGCTAACGTTAACGCCCAAATCGCCAAAGGCTGTGGATGCTCCAGTTGCTAAAAGTTTTTTTCCATCGGGAGAAAAGAATACGTTTACCCCAAATAGCTTATCCGACCATAAAGTATCAACATTACGAGTTGATAAATCCAAGCGAAAAAGATTTTGTCTACGAAAGGGGCGTTCAGAGTAATCTTCTGAAGATGTGCTGAAAAGAATGTTCTTACTATCCGGAGAAATATCCTGAAGATACGTGGAACGATTCCCCCATGTTAGACGCTCATGCCTTTCAGTGGCAACATATCCTATATACAGAAAACTACGGTTTCGCCAATTGGGTTGTCTATCCTCCATGGATAAAATACGCCTAAGATCTCCCTTTTTAGTATCATCCCTTTCTGAAACATAATAAATTATAAACTCCTCATTTGGGCTCCATGTATAGTTCGATATTTCGTTTAACCCTTTTAGAACTTCTTTTTCAGTTCCCTTATCAATATCATAAACCCAAAGATTTCCAGAAGATAAAAAGGAAAGCTTGTTTCCATAATGCATCCACTGCAGCTGAGTAACTTCCGACTGTCTATACGATGCTATTATCCTATTATCGCTAAGGCGAATTACACGTCGGTAATATGAGGTCTTTTCGGTTTTAGTGTCAATTTCAGAAATTGTAATCAATACCATATCGCCAGTAGCCGAAACACTTACACCCGATAATTTTGGACCCTCAAGCAGGTGTTTTAAGGTTTTTGTTTGTTCAGGGTTAATCGATGGATATATACCCTCGGGCAAGAAATCACCAGAGGGTTTTAGGTAAACTTTTAACCGCGAAGGTAATGACAGGGTATCTGGGATAAGAACTTTAACAATGAGTTTATGCTTTCCGGGTAATAACTTTATGTCTTTTGAAATAACTGTACCTTCTGTACTGGCTGTATATCTATCAGCGGTTTTACTGTCATCAATATAGGCTTCGAAAGCTGCAGTAGATTCAATGGCAAGTTTTCCTTTCCAAAAATTTTCAGCTTGGATGTATGTAGCCAAAAATCCAATTCGATTACCGTCACCAGGGAAAGAATAGTAAACAGAACTATCGTTAGCAATTGTTACCTCTGCCCAATTAACATCCTTACCAGCAAGTTGCATCCCTTTTTGAGGAATCATACGGGTAATATCAACAAGTGGCATTTTAAGCAAATCAGTGGTTTTAAAGTTATCGCCCTTAACGTTTTCCGTTTTGGCAAGGGCCGGTTCGTAAACCTTTATACTACCAGCGGTCAGCCACTCTTCAAATAAAACCTCTTGGGCAGAAACGAGGTTTATTATCATCACAAAAGACAGAATAGAGTATATTATTTTCATGGGATTATTTTTTAAAATTAGACGTCTCAAGCCACCAAACGTTAAACGGTCAAGCCAAGAAAAATAAAATTTGCCGAAAAACCAAAAAAGGATTACTTTTGCCAACCGATTTATGAAATGCTGTTTTTGATGCGATTACATCAGAAATTTCAAATCATCAGTCGATATACATCAATTAACTGGCCCTATAGTTCAATGGATAGAATAGCGGTTTCCTAAACCGTAGATCCAAGTTCGATTCTTGGTAGGGCTACAAAAGGGCGCAGTAAGCGCCTTTTTGTTTTATTAACTTTTATAATTCTTTCAACATTAAAAAAGCACTCGATCCGTCGCTGTAGTAATTGGGTTTTGATCCAACGTTGGTAAAACCCACTTTTTGGTAAAGGTCAATTGCTGGTTGGTTAATCTCACTAACCTCAAGGGTAATCCGTTCATAATTGTTTTGTTTAGCAATTTCCTTTGCCAAATCGATAAGCCGACGAGCAATTCCCTTTCCCCTTTGTCGGGAATCGATAGCTATTGAATAAATTCGTAGTGCTTTGCTGCCTTTTCTTTTCAGAAGAATGAGGTAACCTACTGGACTTTCGTTTATAGTGGCTGAGTAGAAGTAGCTGTTAGAGCTTTCAAGAAGATACTTAAATTGCCTTAACGAAAAGGCATCCTTGCCAAAGGAATCTTTCTCAATACCAGTTATATTCAGCAAATCCGATTTTATGGCCTTTCGTATGGTAACTTCTTTCTCCAATGGTTAGTGATGTTTATTCTCTAATTTCCGTACAAACTCATTGATAATCCTGTAGTATAGCTCATCACCCAGAATAGCATCCTCAATACCATAATCAAGGCTGGGATTATCGTTGATCTCGATAATAACTCCCTTGTCGCCAATCATTTTAAGATCAACTCCATACAGCCCTTTCCCTATTAGAGAGGTTGCCTTAATGGCGTTCTTCAGTATAACCTTGGGGACCTTGTACATGGGAACCGCTTCAGCCATTCCGCTGCGGCTTTTGCCCGAACTTTGGTGATAATAGATCTGCCAATGGCCTTTGGCCATAAAGTATTTGCATGCGTAGAGAGGCTCTCCGTTGAGAACCCCAATTCGCCAATCGAAGTCGGTGGGGAGATATTCCTGAGCAAGCACAATGGCCGAACGGCCAAAAAAATCGTTCAGTGTTTGCTGGTACTCATCAAAATTCTTAACTTTTTTCACTCCGTTGGAGAAAGAGCCATCAGGAATTTTAAGTATGAATGGTGCTCCAAGACAACTTGCCACCTCATCATAAACGAATGGTTTTGCTCTGAATATCAATTTGGATTTGGGTGCGGGAATGCCTTCTCTTGCAAGGAGTTCGTTCAGGTAAACTTTATTTGTACAACGAATTATTGAGAGCGGGTCGTCAATCACCACCATATCTGCCTGTTTTGCCTTTTGGGCTACCTGGTAGGTAATATGGTTCAGGGCGGTTGTTTGGCGAATAAAAAGGGCATCAAACTCCATTAAACGGAGTAGATCGTCCTCGGTAATCAGCTCAGCATTTATGTTCATCTTCTTGGCAAGATCCACAAACTTTGCTAGTGCCTTTCGATTACTGGGCGGGAATGGTTCATCGGGGTTGTGAAAGATGGCCAAATCGTACCGTGGAGATTTCTTTGAGCGGGGATTACGCCAAACTTTTCGGTTAAACCTATCCAACGCATCGGCAAACTGGGATTGCTGATCATCGGTAAGCTCAGATAGTTTAAGGGGTTTTATGGATTCTATTTGATTTCGAGACTTGTTGTTGAGGGTAACACGAAGGATGGGATACGGATAATTATCGAAGATATACCTAGCGATTCGCTCTAAACCCAGCTCAAAACATGAACCAAAGTAAACGTCGAGGTACCAAAACTCGCTGGATATATTGTTCTTTTCAATCCAGTTGTGGCAGAGCCTATGGAGGTTGCTATCCATCCGAATCCCTGAACCTGATTCAAGCTTGTTTAACACCTCAGCGTTAGGAATAACCCGGTGACCCCTTGCTGTAGCAAGTAATGAGCAGTAGTAGCCCTCCGAGTTGTAGGTTATCTCGCTGCAAAGATTAATGACCAGCTTAGGGTCTTCATAGGATTCTTGGCGAAGGTAATCCGATGCGGTTATCACGCTCTCACTTGGGTAGTAGGGTTTCCACAACGAAAGATCGTCGAGGAGAATAAGTACATTTTGCATGGTGCCTTAAGGCATGATTGATTTAAATTGTTGATAAATAGGAGTTTGTCATTAATAGAACAGTAAAAATTCTTATACAAAGATTATTACAAAAACGATACGTTGTTCCTTATTGCTCCTTTTTTTTTAGAAAAAACGTTTAACTTAAATAACAGAAATACAAGAGTATACAAAAATAATTCATATGAACACAAAAAAATAAACAAAAAAACTTGACTTTCGATTTTTTATGCCATATCTTTGACCAACCGTTCAGTCATAAATTTCTGTTCGGTTTTTTTGGAGAGAACTAATGACTAACCATTCAACCATAAAATAATATGTCACCACGCACATCCGATAAATACCAGGAGATAAGGGAGTTAGCGAGACAGAAGATCATGGATACTGCACTTGAACTCTTTGCAAACGAGGGATACTACCCCACCTCCATAAGCGATATTGCAAAAAGCGCAGGTATATCTAAAGGTCTTATGTATAACTATTTTGAGAGCAAGGAGGTGCTGCTCAAGGAGATTATTTTTACCGGAATCAATAACCTGGCCGAAGAGTTTGACCCCAACCGCGATGGGATTCTCACCCATGAGGAGCTAATACACTTTATAAGGCAATCATTTAAGCTGGTGAAGGAGCACACCACGTACTGGAAACTTTACTTTATGGTGATGTATCAGCCACCGGTATTAAGTCTTTTTGAAAAGGAACTTCAGGATTTCCTTGGCTACTACCTTAAAATGATAGATCAATATTTTGCCAAGCAAAAAGTTAAGAATCCATTGGCTGAGAGCAGGTTGTTCAGCTCGGTAATGGATGGAATATTTATGAACTACGTCATGAGCCCCGAGACATTCCCCATTGATGAAATTGAGGAGAGGGTTGTAAAAATGTATCAGTAAAAGAAAATAGAATGAAAAGAATTCGAATAGTAACGCCATTGCTTTTAACCGCTACAACGATTGCTTCGACCTTAACCTTTGGCCAAAATGCCACAGAGATCATTAAAAAGGCCGACGATAAGTGGAATGGTGAGAAGTCGAGCGAGAGCCAGATGACCATGACAGTTGTTCGCCCAACCTGGGAGCGAACCATTGAGTTTAAGAGTTGGACCAAGGGAAAGGACAATGCGCTCACACTAATAACAGCGCCTGCTAAAGAAAAGGGACAGGCCTTTCTTAAAAGAGGCACCGAGATGTGGAACTGGATGCCCAGCATAAGCCGGATGATCAAGCTGCCTCCATCGATGATGGCCGATGGCTGGATGGGATCCGACTACACCAACGATGATATCCTGAAGGAATCATCGATTGTTGTCGACTTTTCCCATAAAATCATTGGAGAAGAGAAGATTGAAGGCTGGGACTGTTGGAAAATTGAGCTGATTCCTCACGAGGATGCTGCTGTGGTTTGGGGTAAAATAGTGAAATGGATAAGTAAGGAGGAGTATTTGCAGATGAAATCGGAGTACTTTGACGAGGATGACTTTTTGATTAAAACCGAGCTGTCGTATGATGTTAAGATTATGGATGGCCGAAAAATTCCAACTCGTATTGAGATTATCCCCGAGGATAAGAAAAGCCAGAAAACGGTAGTTGTGCTTAACAGCATGAAGTTTAATTCGCCCATTGAGGACTCTTTCTTTTCGCAGCAGAATATGAAAAGGGTGAGGTAGTGGAAAGGGCGAGTGATTGAGTTCATAAAGTGCCTAGAGTTAAGAGCGATAAGTGGAAAGGGATGAGAAGATTGAAGAAGCGTTAGTGTTAGAATCTATCTGTATAATCTGTGGACATATTTTCAATGAGAGGATTATTAAACAACATCGTATATGAACTACTTTAAAATTGCGTGGCGGAATCTTTGGAGGAATAAGCGGCGAACGCTTATAACGGTTGCTAGCATATTCTTTGGGGTTGTTCTGGCTACCATAATGAACTCGCTTCAGGACGGAACCTACGCTAATATGATTGATATGATGGTTAAACTCTCGTCGGGTTACCTTCAAATTCAGAACCCCGAATACAGAGAGGACAGATCGATTAACAATGTATTTGTACCGTCAGAAGAACTTATTAATCAGCTTAATGAAACGAGCAAAATCACTGCTGTAGCAAAACGATTGGAAACATTCGCTTTGCTTTCATCAGGTCAAAATACCCGAGGGGGAGCAGTGGTAGGATTTGAGCCAAGCAATGACAAGCAAACTTCAAATCTTCAGAACTGGATTTCAGAAGGAACTTTTTTGAATGATAACGACAAAGGAATACTTGTAACCTCAAACGTGGCAAAGCATTTAAGCCTAAGTCTAAACGATACAATAATTCTGATAAGCCAGGGCTATCGGGGAGTCACAGCAGCCGGGAAGTATCCAATAAAGGGGATACTGAATTTCAGCACGCCCCAAATGAACAATATTGGCGTTTTT
>Ga0334885_1000121_pt1 | contig 139590 bp, 116 predicted proteins | sample GraSluR1_MG_8_FD_207233 | JGI IMG/M metagenome (GOLD analysis project Ga0334885, IMG submission 207233) | Sludge microbial communities from methane-producing bioreactor in Wageningen University, Netherlands - Granular Sludge_31_05-R1 | ecosystem: Engineered > Bioreactor > Anaerobic >...
GAGCATGCGCCACCAGCTGGCGGCTTTGTGGTATGGGATGGGCGACAGGAAGCTTTCGGGATCGTAGATTGGGAAATCGGCGGTGTAGGTTGCATAATTGCGATAAGTTGTTTCGATGCCCGTCATGTGAGATCTGGCGGCGGAAGGCCCGGAGACATGCTCTTTCCAGAGGACCTCGGAGTATTTCGCCATTCCCTCGTTGAGCCAGAAATCCGCCCAATCGGATATTCCGATACAGTCGCCGAACCATTGATGGCAAAGTTCGTGAGCGATTATCTCCTCGTAGGTTCTGCTTCCGGTGATTAGAGCTGAACCTATCCATGGGATTGTCTGATGCTCCATCGCGCCGCCTCCGCCCCACACGGACATGGGTGTAACGGCGCAACCCGCTCTGGTGTAGGGATATTCGCCGTAGAGGGAATCGAACAGTTCTATCATCTGGGGGATTCGGGCGAAATCGTATTCGGTATTTGCGAGGTTCGAGGGATAGGCGTAAGATTTGATGGGCAGGGAGCCGCCGAGGGCTGTGGTCTCGATTATCGCGTAGTTAGCGGCGGCAAAGGCTATGTTGTAGGTGCAAATCGGATCGTCGTAGCGGTATGTCCACCGAACTGTCGAGCCTACGGCCGTGCTGTCAATCATTTCTCCGCCGGCGACGACTGTTAGACCTTCGGGAAAGGTCAGATTTAGGGTGCAGGAAGCGCGGTCTGCGGGGTGATCTACGCAGGGAAAAGCTCTTCGCGCGAGGGACGGCCAGAAGACGGTGTAGAAAATCTCGCCGTCGGGAATACTCTCGTGGTAAATACCAGCGCCGAAATCGGAGAAGGTAGTCAGCCAGAGGACGACGGTGTCGCCCGGGGAAATTTCGCCGCAGTTTAGAAGGAGAAGAGTGTCCTCGAAGGAGAAATCGATCTCCACAAAATCGCCGAAGAAGGGGATTTGCTTGTTCGCGGAGGTGACTGAGGTGCCTTCGAAATCGAGGGGTATGATGGAATCGTCTGTGTGGGAAATAAACTGGATGAAAGCGTCGCAGTATAAGCCTGTGGGGGCAGTATCCGTGGAGAATGAGAGATCGTAGTTGAGGACATCGATTTTACCACTGCCGAACGCCGGCGAGGGGCGCGGGGTATCGGTAATTTCCAGTCCCTCGAAGGGGTGGAAGGCTAAGGCTGATATAATAAGGATTAAAGCGAAAATCAGACTTTTCATTATTCTTCCTTAAGTTTATTCGGTTATATTATTACAATATACAAATTAACAATAATGGTCAAGTCTATGTTTGACTATTCTATAAAAAATATGCATATTTCGTAAAATGGAAGGAGAAATAATGAAAGCTTTTCTGCTGTTTTTAATCGCCCTATGCGCCTTTGGTCAGAATGTAACCATTCATTCGGGAAGTGATGTTCTGAGCGAAACGCCTTTCCACGATGTTCCGAGAGGCATGAGTTTCGAGGAATACCGCGATGCCAACCGAAGAATTTCCGTGGGGCTTATGCTGATGTCGATTCCGGTGCCGGGGATGCTCCATTTTTATGCCGGCGAGGACACCAAAGGCTGGCTCTGCGTGGGTGCCGCAGGACTTGGATTGGCGTCGATGATTACCGGCGCACTGCTAACCGGTGACGAGAAATGGCCGGACTCGGACTATGAAATAGCTCAAATCGACGGTAACCGCTACGAAAAAATCCCAATCTCAATTACCGGCACCGAAGTAGAATACAAACTTAAGCGGCAAGAGTCTTATCAGCAAATATCCACCGGTGGCGCGGTTTTGCTGGGGATCGGCGGGATTCTTGTTGTCGGGCAGTTGGTTTATGATTGGCTCGACGGAATTTATGCCATCGAGTATAAACGCGATGCTGTCCGCTATAGATACGGTCTTTTGGGCAGGGAGGCTTCGATTAGTCCGCAGATTTCCCCCGATGGCGGAATCGGGCTTGGAATTGCAATCGAATAGAACCGAAAGAAGCACAATGAAAAAAATTGCCACGCTAATTGTCTTGGTTGCCGTCTTTTCCGCATTCGGTTTCAACCGAAATCTGGAAATCGGGGTTGGGGCTTTTCGGGGCACCGGCGCATCGCTTACAGCCATCGCGGAAGAGCCTTCAGGGGATTTCGAGTGGATCGAAATCCGTCCGCGATATAGTATGATGGGCAAATTCTTCGTCCGCGATTACGAGGATGAATACGGCGCATACACGATGGCTCAGATTATCGGTGCAGTTGGAAATCTCGAGATGGTTGGTGGGCTTTTCCAATATCAAATGGCGGCCGGGGCGCATATTTCGCGGCTCGAAGGGGGTTACGAGTTCGTGGATTTCGTCGCCGGTATTCGTTTCGTTGCCGATTATACTTTTTTCCTCGAAAGGCCATGGGTGATTTTCGACGGTGCGATGCTCACCGAGGGCAAATTGCTTGTGGCATGGGGCGAGTTGAAGGTTTATCCGCATCGACAGCTGGGGGTCGGGTTCCGGTTGGATTATGACGGAAATCTCGACACATGGGGAAACGCTCCATATCTCGATGATGCTTGGGAGAATGGGATAAATTTCGCAATAACCGCCGTGTGGAGTTTCGGGATTTAATCAAATCCGCTTGCCGGAGCCATACATATCGTCCGGTTGGGGTTCGTCCGGTTCGATTACGATAAGGTCATCGAGATCGAATTTGCGTTTTAGATAGGCTTTGACCGCTTTCACGACGAGGCGTCTGCTTGGGGGGATTAGAAGGATAAACCCGAGGGCATCGGTAACGACTCCGGGAGTCAACAAAAAAGCGCCTCCGATGAGAATCAGCACTCCCTCGACAATAGCGTCGCCCGGAAATCCTCCACGCGAGAGGCTTTGATGGAATTTCCGCCATGTCGAAGCGCCTTGCCATTTCAGAAGATAGCTTCCTATTATGCCCGTTACGACGATAATCCCTATGGTCGGCCATGTGCCGATGGCCTTGCCGATTTCAATCAGCAGGGCGAGTTCGGCGATGGGCACGAGGACGAATAATATCAACAATTTGAAAAACATGAATAGAGAATCGCTATTTTGAGGGAGTTTGTCAATATCTTTCGATTGCTTTCGTTGTCTTTTACCTTGAAAAAGATTGAACAAGGCCTATATTTAGGGAATATTTCTCAAACGAGGTAAAAATGAAATTTTCGCCCTTTCTCTTCGCTGTAATCCTTTGTTCAACACTGCTTGCCGTTGCAGATCCCCATATTAGAATGATTCTCGAACATCCGGCTTTCCAAAGTGCGGAGGGCCTTCAATCTAGATTCGTTCAGGAAAATTTCTCCGTCGTCGATGGCAAAATCGATGTCATCGTTTCGCACAAACAGGGCTGGACTCCGCCCTTTAATTCGAAAGTTTACTACGATCGTAACGGTTTGGCGATTATGAACATCGAAATCGAGGGGCTTCGCGAAATGGTCGATTTGCCGGATGTTATCTGGGTCGAGGCTTCGAGCAGATGCGATCCGCTTTGCGATGTCAGCGTGCCTGCAACTGGTGCGCCTTCCATTTGGGCATCTCCAAACGGCGGAACCGGCGAGGGCGTTATAGTAGGCGTTTTAGACACCGGAATCGACATCTATCACTCAGATTTCGACGACGAACACGGAAATTCGCGCATCCTTGCTATTTGGGATTTGACCGTCGAAGGGGATGTTCACCCAAGCGGCTGGGATTACGGAATGTTCTGGACTTCGGACGATATTCGCGACAGACTTTGCACTCAGGAGGATTATCATGGCCACGGGACCCATGTTACGGGCACAGCGGCCGGAAATGATCCGCTTTTTATGGGCATGGCTCCCGGCGCGGATATAGCCTTCGCCAAAGCTGGCAATTATTACTTTTACAGTCATAATATCGCCAACGGATTCTCATGGTTGACAGATTTTGCCGATGAACAGGGCAAACCGATTTGCATCAATATGTCAATCGGCGGCGGCTATGGCCCGCATGACGGCAGTTTGTTGTATGAACGGGTCATGGGCAATCACACCGGCCCGGGAAAAATCGCTTCTATTTCGGCGGGAAATTCGCGCGGGAACAACCGCCATTATCAGTTCGACATCACAGAATTGCGTAGCGACACGCTTCGTGTGGTTGTGAACCCCTATTCTTCACCCGGAACACTGAACGATTATCTTCTAATTTCGGGCTGGTATGGAGGTGGGGATTCGCTTGCAATCAATATCCGATCGCCACGCGGAAGAAGCTATGGCCCTATTCTTCCCGGCGACGATGCCTTTTTCGCCTCGGACGGCGACGGTCTCGTTTGGCTCGACAATTCAAGTTTCGGTCTTGCTCCGAACGGCGACAGATGCTTTACTTTCGCTCTCTGCGATGCTGTCGAGAGCGAGCCGCCAGCCGCAGGGGATTGGCTTATCATCTATTCCGGCAGGGGGACTGTCCATGGATGGCTCTACGCCGCTTCGATTTCGGCATATCTTTTCGAAGAGGACGTAACAAACACCCATATTGTAGGCCCTCCGGGAACGATGCCCGAGGCGATTACGGTCGCGAGTTATGCCACGAAAAACCGCTGGTTAAATGAGTATGGCGACACTTCCGCTCGCGATTGGATCGGTCTCGAAGAGCTATCGAGCTTCTCCAGCCCGGGACCGGCGCGTGGTGGGAATCTAAAGCCAGATATCACAGCTCCGGGACAACTCATCGGTGCGGCGAGGTCTTCGAGCGGGATTTTCTCCGGCTGGTGGAGCACTTTCGACGGCGAACACACAATGATGCAGGGCACTTCGATGTCCGCACCGCATGTTACAGGTGCGATTGCATTACTTCTGCAAAAAGATCCGACTCTGACTCCCGACCGCGTCCGTTCGCTTTTGGCTTCGACCGCGAGAGTCGATTCGCATGTCGGAAGTGTGCCGAATTACGATTGGGGCGCGGGAAAACTCGATGTCGGTGCGGCTTTCGAGGCATTGTCGGCCTCCTCGGCTAAATATTTGACCGCCGGCGAAACTCATGGTGATACAGTTTTCATCCTATTGTCCGATAATTTTTATACCGCGATTCCGCATGATGTCTCCGAAATCCGAATAACGGCAAATGTCATATCAGGAAATGGCAATTTAAAGGTCAGATACGGCGCACCGGCGAGTTTCACAGCATTCGACACTACTATTTCAGTCGCAACAGGCGCAAACGAGATTGTCTTAAACAGAAGCTCAGCGCTTCCTGTGCGCGGCGGCGATGTCTATTTTCGTGTTGAATGCCTCGCCATAGTAATGCCCTATACAATCAAGGTCGAGTGGTATAGCGATTATTCGGGAAACACTATCTATCGCGCAGTCCAAACAGCGCTGGACACAGTTTATCTCGATTTCGCTGTGCCTCCCGACGCGAGCATCACGGATTTGAGCAGATGGGCGGTTACCGCGGAGGAGGATTCTATCGGAATAGTGTCCGCATCGTTGGAAGGTGCGCGGTTGACCTTCGCACTGGCCGAGGAGATAGAAGTCGGGCGGATTGTGCGAGTTTACTGGAGCGGAATTTCGGAGCTTTTCGACAGCGGATTCGATCAGGTGGAGACTTTGTGGCCGATACACGAAGGAGACATCTACCACGACGAGGTTTGGGCGGACACAGCCTGGCCGCATTACATCGGATATATGTCGGTTAAAGCCAGCGGAAGTCTCAAAATAATGCCCGGAGTGAAAATATTCGCGCTGGATTGGACTTCGCGGCTGATTGTCGAGGGGCAAATCGAAATTTTAGGGACGCCGGAACAGCCGGTTTCTTTTGGAGTTCGAGAACCATATGATAATTGGGGCGGCATTACATTTATCAATAGTTATTCACCGCGTGTTCTGCGCAATATCGTTATAAGTCATGCAGATACGGCGATTAATCTTGCGAGGGGCAACCTTCAAATATCCGGCGCGGAGATTCGCGATGTCCAAACCGGAATCCTTATTACCGGAAATGCGAATCTTACTGCATCGCAAATTCTTTTTCACAGCATAAACGATGCGGGTGCAGATTTCACAGCTCTATCCGGTATATGGGCGTTAAAAGCCGGGAATGTGGAGATTGTCAACGCGACCTTCGACAGCATTTACTACGCGGCGGTTTCGGTTGACACACTGAGTAATCTTCGCGTTACTAATGCGATTTTCAATCGTTGCGGTGCTGGTGTGGATGTCCGCGAAATGTGGCCTGCGGAGCTAGACTATTGTTGTTTCCACAACAACGGTGTGAATACTTGGGGACCGATCGATATCGGTGCGAATATAATATACGGCGATCCACTTTTCGTTGGCGGGGCACCTTTCGATTATCATCTCGCTTCGGGAAGCTCCTGTATCGATGCCGGCGATCCCGCTATTCTGGATGCCGACGGCTCGAGAAGCGATATCGGAGCTTTTGGAGGCGATTATACCAATATTGCAGAAAACGGCTACGATAGGCCGGACAAAATATCGCTCCGAGTCTTCCCAAATCCGTTTAATTCGATATGTCATATAGAATTAGGCGGTTTAAGCGCGGTTGTCGAAATTCACGACATTTCAGGAAAACTGGTGAAGAAAGTCGATTTAGACAAATCCTCAGCCTGGGACGGGAAGGATTTCCGTGGCAATGATGTTCAATCGGGTGTCTATCTTTTCAGAATCGAGGGTCAGCGGGAAAGTGTGAAGGGTGTTCTGCTGAAATAATGGATATTCTCGCTCTGGCACTCATCTCCGGCGGTCTCGACAGCATTTTGGCCGCGAAAATTATGGCCGAACATCCGGGCATTAAGGTGGTGGGATATAATTTTCATCATCTTTTCGAATCAACTCCCCGCGCCGATGGCCTTTTCCCCGCCGAACATGCGGCTTTCGAGGCGGGAATTTCCCTTATCGAGGATACGGACGACCGCGGATTTTTGGATATGATTATCTCGCCCAAAATGGGCAGGGGTAAGGGCGCAAATCCTTGCAGAGACTGCAAAGCTTTCATTCTTCGCAGAGCTGAGCGCATGATGAATATGGTCGGCGGTAAATTTCTGATTACCGGCGAGGTTGTCGGGCAGAGGCCGATGAGCCAAATGAGAAACTATATCAACCAGATAGAGAACAGCGCAAATCTTCGCGGGAAAATTGTCCGGCCTTTGTCGGGGAAAATTCTCCCTCCCACCGAGGCCGAAGTGCGCGGATGGATCGACCGCGAAAGGCTTTTGAGCTTGAGCGGGCGAGGCAGAAAAAACCAAATGGAGCTTGCCGCAAAGTTTGGCATTACAGATTTCCCGGCTCCGGCAGGCGGATGTCTTATTACACAAAAATCATATGGTGAGCGCTTTTTGGACATACTAAGTCATGAAGGGCGAATTGAAATAGAGGATATTCATCTGATAAAGAACGGTCGCTTTTACAGACTGCCGGGTGGTTTGCGCGTCATTATCGCCCGCGACGAGGAAGAGAGCAACGAAATTGCTGAACTCGCCGCCGGCAAAAAATGGATCATTTACACAGAAACAGTTCCCGGACCCACTGCGGCCCTAAGCCGTGAACCACACTTCGAAGAACGCGAGACCGCGGCAAGATTAGTCGCATCTCACGGCAAAGGCGCAAAGGCACAGTCTGTGCGAATGGTTCTCGAATCGCCGAACGGCACAAAGAAAATTATCGACATCGAACCTGCGCTAAAAGAGGAATTCCGCGATTTCCTAATCCTCTGATCTCCAAGGGGTTGACGGATTTTCGCGAAAAACGATTTCTTCGATTGGCTTGCGGTTAGGTTCACGAATTTCAAGAGGAGTATCCGGCCAACCAACAGCCAAGAGGGCTATTACCTTCCAATTTTTCGGCAAATTCAAAATCTTCTCTGCCTTTTTCTCGGAGACCCACCCAATCCAGCATGTGCCAAGCCCCATTTCCGCCGCGGAAAGGACGATATGTTCCGTCGCGATCGTTACGTCCATAACCGCCAAATCCGCAGGAATGAAACTGCTCGCGGCTTTATGATAGATAGCCTTGGGTTCGGCGCAACAGACTATCACGCATGGCGCATTTTCGATAAATCCAATCACCGGTTTTGAAATTAGTGGTCCTGCGCCGGCAAGCTCGCGGATTTTTCCCTTGTCACGGACGACCAAGAAGCGCCAGCATTGCGTGTTATTACTGCTTGGTGCAAGCCGCGCGGACTCGAGTATCCGCTCTATCTCGGAATCGGAAACCGCTCTGTCGGCATATTTGCGGACACTTCTGCGTTTTTTTAAAATCTCGTAAAAATTAGAATTCATGCGTCCTCCAGTCAAAGTCGTAACTATTTTATTGACATTGTGCCTTTGGAGCAATAGTTTTCGATAAATAACTTTTTGGGAGGAAGATATGAGAAAAGTCCTGTTTTATTTTGCAGTTATCGTGTTGTTGGCGGGTTTCGCCGCCGCGCAAACGGTTATAACAAACTACCCCGACATCGGTTTCAAAAAGATCGGCGTGAAACTTGGACCTGCGATTCCGGACAGCCCATATAATGTCGGTTTCGCCTTCGCGATTAATTCCGATTTGGGCAAGCTTCACGAGGTTATCGGCCTCGAAGCGGCAATCGAGTATGAGCGGATGACAAAGACAATTTTGGAGACCTACACGAATTCGCTCTCCGATTTTTCTGGAATCGTAACGGTGAAGGTCATGCCGGACATTCAAAGTTTGCCCATCGACCCCTATATTGGCGGGGGTTTGGGGCTTCACTATTACATAACGAAGCTTGACGAACGCCAATCCGGCGCAAACGAAGAGCCTGCTGAAATGCGTCTGGAACTTCATCTGGCCCTGGGCGCAACGATGCCGATCAAAGAAGGCATCACTGGAATTTTCACATTCAAGGTGAATCTCTCGGATATTTCGACCTATAATCCCTATCTCGGCGTAATGTTCGACATGTAATTTATTGTTTGATATTAACTTATAAAAAAGAGGTTGCCTTTTGGCAACCTTTTTTATATTATAGGAAATCATAGGAATTATCCGCGAGAGAGATATGAAATTTGCATCGATGATAAATAAATTTGCGCTGATTTTGTTTATCGTTTGTTTCGCCGCCGCCGCTCCATGGGACTTAGTTATGACAACCGAGGCGGATTTTATTGGGGGGGCTTTCAACAACACGCAGGTCATTCCCGATCCGGTTTATCCCGACGCCGCCGTTATTCTCAACGAGTTCGACACAATAAAAGTCCTTCAGATAACCCCTATGGAGGATTATTGTCTCGATTGTTTCTATATCATCGTCGATTCGCTGTCCCCATTCGGCGAGCCCCCAATCGTTTTTAAGATCGAAGTTACCACTCTGAACCGTTTCAACTCGATATCCAGCCTCACGAACAATTTTCAGGTTACCGATCCCGCTAACCTTGCTGGCGGGTGGTTCAATCGCAACCTTATGTTCTACGACATAATCTTTTTCGGAATCGCTAACGGCTACGGCGGACGAAGTTACGACCTCTCGAACGGCGGAAGGTCTCGGGTTCGGGAGTTCGCAGGGCTTGGAAAGGGCGTAATCCTTACCCACGATACCATCGCGAGAAGACGCGGTTGGCCATATCCAATAACATGCACCGACATGAGCAATTTCGAGCACGAGCGTTTTAATTCTATCACCGATGTGACAGGACTTGGCGCGGAATGGGTCGATTGCGACGAACCGGACGACCTTTATTACGAGGTCCATCGCGACGCCACCACGCCGGATTCTCCTATTCTCCACGCACCTTTCGAGTTGCCGGATACATTCGCAATTAGCGCTTGCCATGAGTTTGGCGAGGTTTATGTCGATGGTCAGGTCTGGTTCAGAAGCATCGATGGCAGAATCTTTATGCACACCTATCATTCCGGCACCTATGGCAGTTACGCGGCCTATTTTTCGACAGGGCATTTCGCCACTCGCGGGTTCTCAGATTGGCGGCCTTCCGCGTTCGAGGGCAAGGCAATGATAAACTCGATGTATTACGCCTATTACGGCGGCAGAGGTTCCGGCATCTACGAAAGCCCTGTTTTTACTGCAGAATGTCCCGGGCGTTTGACAAGATTTGAAATCGACGCGGATACTCCCGGAGAGGCTATTGTTAGTGTCGAGCTGGCTTCCTCCCCCGACGGTACGATTTGGAGCGATTTTTATATTGTCGAACCTTTGACCCCTATTCCAGCCTTGCTTTCGGCGGGGCCTTTCTACAAATACCGCGTGATTATGCAACGCGGAATCTACGGCGACAGGCCGGTGATGCACTCGATTACATGGCGATTCGACCTTCCCAAACCAGAGCTGGAACTTGTGATGCCGCCGCTGGGGAGCTTCTATTCCTGTTCCTGCGGATCTGTTATTTGGGATGTGCATACTCAGAGTGGCATCTCGGTTTCTTCGGCACATATCGAGGTGAATTCCACTCCCTATGGCTCTTCGCGATGTGTATGGAATTCTGCCGATTCGACTTTCAGCTTCCTCGGGCCGGTTTCATGTTGGGAACACGGAGTTCTTTACACTGGGGCAATTTTGGAGCTTGCCGGCGAAACAGGATGTAATAGGCTCGGCGACACGCTCTTTAGCTTTACTGCGGATCTGCGTCCACCGACTATCACGAATTTTGTCCCCGGCGACGGCGTTGCGATATCGAACACTACACCCCTTTTCCGCGTGAATGTTTACGACAGCACCTCCGGAGCCGCACCTTCGACTTTTTATTGGCGTGTGAACGGCGACAGCATCGGTTATGGCGATGCGGGGCTTAGCTGGAACGGCACCACACGCGAGCTTACGCTTAGCACCTTCATTGCGGGCCTTTCGCTCATCGATTCCGTAACCGTATGTGTCGGCGCGGGTGATAATGCAATCGGTTGCGGTCCGAACATGGCCGAAACATGTTTTGTGGTGATTATAGACACGACATCGCCGGTTATTGAGCTTGTCTCGCCGGAGAATTATTATATCAGTTGCGATAGCCTCGAAGCAATATTCTATATCTGGGATTTGGTCGGGATCGATACATCGAGTTTGACATTGACCGCCGCAGGTTCGCCAAGAGTTTATCCGAATGGAATGTCGTTCATCGATGACACCCTTTATCTCATGCCGGGGATTGCACTTTCCGACGGCGATACTTTCGAGATTGTATTCACAAATTTGGAAGATGCACTCGGAAATAACCGCTCCGGCGACAGTTGGGAATTCGTGGCGGATCAATCGCCGCCTTTCGTGAGTAATGCTGTGCCACCGAATGGCGGTTTTGTGGGCGTTTCCGACCCAGTTATCCGCTTTCGGCTTACTGACATTTTAAGCGGCGTCAACGCCGATTCGATTGCGGTCACAGTAAACGGCACGGTTTACACATTGCCGCGCACAGGGATCACCTGGGACGGCTCTGAGCTTGTAATGAACGGCTCTACTCTGGGGTGGGCTTTCGAGCACAACGACTCGATTGCGGTTTGCGTCCACTCCGCTGATAATGCGAGCGGTTGCGGCGCGAATTCGATGGACTCATGTTGGTTCTTCAATGTAAACCTTCGCGGGCCGGAATGCGTGCCGATTTCGCCGCTGGACGGCTGGGTCTGCGGTTGTAACGATTTCCATATCCGCTTTTTCTTAGCCGATCCAAACGGAGTCGATCATTCGACTATCAGGTTCAGTGTCGATGGAGTTCTATACAATGTTTCAAGCTCGGCAGTTACTCTAATCGGCGACACTGTGGATTTCACGCCGCCGACGCCGTGGACTCACGGACAGGTTGTGCGCGTCCTCATCTCCGAAGCTGAAGACAGCCTCGGCAACGTTCTCGAAACACCCTGCGATTATAGCTTCACGGTCGATCTCCTGCCGCCGGTTATCACGCCCTTTTCACCGCCGCACAATGGTGTTGTCGATACGGTACAGCCCTTAATAATCGCGCTTATAAATGACGAAACGGGCATTTCCGACAGCGGCCTCGTGCTCTGCGCCAATGACGACTGTTGGGGCTACGACTCGCTTCCGCCGGGACTTAGATTCACCGGCGACAGTTTGATTTTCGACCCATATATCGCAGGGCATTATTTCGACACGGAAAGCGTGGTTGTTACGGTTCGAGCCTGCGACGCCGCCCAACTTTGCGGCCCGAATTGCGGCGATACTTCGTGGGTTTTCTTTATCGATAACCTCGGCCCCCGCGCATTTTTAATCGAGCCGGAATCAGGAACTTGGTCGAGCTGTTCGACACAGGGCTTTGCGGTTCGAGTCGTCGATCCCTCGGGGTTGATAATGGACTCGATTGTCGTGCTGGTCGATGGTTCCGCTGTCCGATGGCCGAATTTACAGCTCGAATACATATTCGACACTCTGATATTCACACCGGATGTTGCATGGGGGCATCTCGACGCCGTTACCTTCGAGCTTCACTCGGCCTACGATTCTGTCGGAAATCCCCTTCAGGACACGATTCGCACCACTGTGTTTATCGACCTTGTTCCACCGGAAATCGAGATAGTTTCACCTCTCCCCGGCGCTTTGGATGTCCATCCGCTTGACATTGCACGAACCGTAGTTACCGACGACGGTTGCGGAGTTAATATCGACGCTGTGCGGTTCTACCTCGACGGCAACCTCGTGCCATTTAGCGTGGGGTTGTTCTGGAGCGGCGACACGCTTGTTTTCGATCCGGCATCGGCAATGCTGAATTATACCGAAGGCAACACCGCCGCGATTCGCATCACTGCATCGGACTGCGCGGGATATTGCCCCCCGAATTCTGTCGATACAACATGGCAATTCTTCGTTCCCGATGACGACACAATTCCGCCGGTTTGGATTGACTACTCGCCTGCGCTATGGCTTGCGGATTCAGTATTTTCGATTACCTGCAGGGTTTTCGACAGCTCGGGGATATATATCGCCGACCCGCCGGATCCTCAGTCCGCATATATCATTTGGGACACGGACGGAGAATTGGCGGCCACCTGCGACACAGCTTGGCTAAATTTCGTGTCTGTAAATGCCGATACGGTAACTTTCGAAACCGGAAACATCATTTTCTCGACTGATTCCGACGAAGATATACATTTTATAGCAATTTGTTGGGATGACGATTTCGATTATATGCGTGCGGACGACCGTCTTCGCGGGGATTCGCCAATATGGTTCATCGAAATTGTCGCACCGGCGAATGTCGAAATGGTTCTCCCACAGCCGGAATGGGTAACTTCATGCAGAGATCAGACGATCGAGTTCCGAACTTCCGGCGAGGTGGCTTTGGACATGGCCTCCTGCGTTTTTATGATAGATGGAGCAGTTATTACTACCGCACATCCCAATTTCACGGCTTTTGGGGACAGCCTTTTCGTTTACACACCTTCGAGTAATATTTTCTCGGACGGCGCGGTTTATATCAGCCTTATTGAGGCACATGACGAATTGGGAAATCCCCTCTTTGTGCCTATTGAATGGGTTTTCTATGTCGATACTCAGCCGCCCGATTTCCAACTTCTAAGGCCGGCCGAGGGGCAGATGGTTCCCGACGGCGACTACGGCTTCCTTCTTTCGATTTTCGATAATCGTTGTGGAATCAATCCGAATTATATCGAGGCGACGATAACCGTAAATAGCGGCGCAACTCATTATATGACAATTGATTCCGCCGGATTGAATTGGGACGGGGTTAATTTCGAGCTGAGTTTCAATGCAGGGAGCGCGCGGTTTGCCTTGGAAGACGGAGACTCTCTCGTCGTAGATGTCTGCGCTGGAGACAATCCCGATCTCTGCCCGCCGAACATCGGATGTGTGCGTTTTTCATATTGGATAGAACCGCATGTGGAATGCTCGACGAGCACAAATCCCTTTACGCCTAACCGCGACGGTTTCAACGATGAGGTCGCTTTCTTTTGGCCTCATTTTTACCGGGATGGCGCAACTGTGCGTGTTTTCGACATGCGGGGAGTTCCAGTAAAATCCTACAATGTCCCCGCCGGAAAAATCGAAGATGCCGCATGGGACGGCAAAAACGACAGTGGAAAGGATTGTCCGGGCGGAGTTTATGTTTATATTATCGAAGTAAGCGGCAAGACTGTCTGTAAGGGTTCGATTACCCTTATCAGATGATCACCGGCTTTTAGAACCGGGCAAAATTATTGCAAATTTTCTCTGAATATAAACAAATAAAATAAAGTTAGAAGGAGGTCTTCGAACATGATCCCTCGTTACAGCAATCAGGAAATGTCGAACATCTGGAGCCCGGAAAATCGTTTCCGCAAATGGCTCGACATAGAATTGGCCGTATGTGAAGCCCTCGCAGAAATCGGCGAGATTCCGGAAAAATCCCTTGCTAAAATAAAGGAAAAAGCGGATTTCGAAATCGAGGATATTCTGAAGAAAGAAAAGGAGAACCATCACGAGGTCCTCGCGTTCCTTCAAGTTGTGCAGAAAAACATCGGCAAAGACGCGCGTTTCTTGCATATGGGTCTAACCTCCAGCGACGTTATGGACACCGCCACGGCTATTCAAATGGTCGAATCACTCGATCTTATCGAAAAGGATGTCAGAAACATCCTCGCCACAATCAAGCGGGTTGCTACGAAATATAAATACACGCCGATGATTGGCCGAACTCACGGTATCCATGCTGAACCGACGACTTTCGGGCTTAAACTCGCTGTTTTCTATTCTGAATTCATGCGACATAAAGACAGGATTAAAGAACTGCAACCACGGATTAATGTCGGTAAGATTTCCGGCGCGGTGGGCAATTATTCGCAAATTTCACCGGAGGTCGAGGTCTCGGCTCTCGGGAAAATAGGTCTTGAACCCGCCGAAGTCAGCAATCAGATACTTCAACGCGACAGGCACGCCGAATTTGTCTCGCTTATGGCACTTATCGCCTCGACCTGCGAGAAACTCGCCACCGAAGTTAGGAACCTTCAGCGGACAGAAATCGACGAGGTCGAAGAGCCTTTCGCGGCCAAACAAAAGGGTTCTAGCGCGATGCCACACAAACGTAATCCGGTGAAATCCGAGCAGATTTGCGGATTAGCCCGAATTATCCGCTCGGCTGTGATTCCCGCGATGGAAAATGTCACGCTTTGGCACGAGAGGGATATTTCCCACTCGAGCGCCGAACGGATAATCCTTCCCGATGTGTGTATCGGCCTCGATTATATATTAACACAACTCGATTTTATTATGGATAGTATGGCGGTTAAAGTCGAGAATATGGCCGCGAATATCAACAAAACAAAAGGCCTTGTTTTCTCGCAAAGGCTTATGCTGAGGCTTGTTGGCGCCGGAATGGAGCGCGATAAAGCGCATACGATGGTTCAGGGCAAAGCGATGTCCGCAATTAAGCGTTCCGACGATTTCCGCGATGAGGTCATCAAAGACGGTGAAATCCGCAGATACCTGTCCTTAGAGGAAATCGAGGCGATGTTCGACCTCGATCTTTATATGCGTCATGTCGATACAATTTTCAAACGGGTATTCAAATAGAGGATGGCCTTTTTTGCTGACAAATACCCGATTCTATCGCGAGTTGACAAACCGGACGACGTAAAGGGTCTGAATACCTCCGATCGCAAAACCCTCGCGCAGGAACTTCGCGAATTCATTATCGAGACGGTCTCTCAAACCGGAGGTCATCTTGCGCCTTCACTTGGGGTTGTCGAGCTGACAATCGCACTTCTTTCGCTCTATTCACCCCCCTACGACAAAATCGTCTGGGATGTCGGACATCAAGCGTATCCATACAAAATATTAACAGAACGTCGTGACCGCTTCTCGACAATTCGTCAATTAGGAGGGCTATCCGGTTTTCCAAAAATGTCGGAGAGCGAATACGACGCTTTCGGTGTAGGTCACGCTTCGACAAGTATCGGCGCGGCCTTAGGTATGGCGGTCGCGCGAGATTTGAAACGAGAAAGAAATAAAGTTATCGCAATTATCGGCGATGGCGCTCTTTCCGGCGGTCTTGCCCTCGAAGGCCTCAATAATGCGGGCGCGAGCGGCAGAGACATGCTGGTGATTCTTAACGACAACGAGATGAGCATCTCGAAAAATGTCGGCGCGATTAGCACCTATCTCACGGAAATCATTGCAGGACAAAGCTATAGAAAACTCAAAGGCGGCATCTGGAATCTTACTGAACGAGTGCCGCTCACAGAACAGCTTCGCTATATCGGCCACAAACTCGAAGGCTCCTTCAAATCACTTGTTACCGTGCAACCGGGGATGCTTTTCGAGGGTTTCGGCTTCGATTATTTCGGACCCATCGACGGCCACGACACGAGCGAACTTATCAAAATTCTCAACGAAATCGACAGTGTCAAAGGCCCTAAATTACTGCATGTGATGACAAAAAAGGGTAAAGGATATTATCCGGCGGAGTCCAACTCGAGCAAATTCCATGGCATCAGCTGTTTTAACCCCGAAACAGGCGAAAACAAATCGTCGCAAGACCAACCGATATCCTACACAAAAGCCTTTGGCGATGCTATAATCGAAATTCGCGCTAAGTTCCCTCGCCTATGCGCAATTACAGCGGCCATGGAATTTGGCACCGGACTTGACGAGTTTCACAAAAAGTATCCTGATCAGTTTTTCGATGTCGGCATAGCAGAAGGTCATGCAGTCCTTTTCGGCGCGAGTTTAAGATTGTCTGGTATTCCTACGGTTGTTGCAATATATTCGAGTTTTATTCAACGATGTTATGATCAGATAATTCACGATGTTGCACTTCAGAAAATCCCGCTCGTCTTAGCTCTCGACCGTGCTGGCCTTGTCGGCGACGACGGCCCGACACATCATGGCTCTTTCGACATCAGTTTTCTTAGGTGCGTTCCTGACATTATCATAGCCGCGCCAAAGGATGAAGAAGAACTTCGCCATCTGCTATACACCGGCATATCGCAAGAAGAATTTCCCTTTGTTGTCCGGTATCCGCGTGGTTGCGGAACAGGTCTTTCGAAACGCGAACAACTTCAGAAAATCAGAATCGGCTCATGGGAAACTCTTTGCGCTGGCTCCGATGTAGCTGTCCTCGCGGTCGGAAGTATGGTGCAAAACTCCTTGTTGGCGTCAAAGAAGCTTAAAGACAGTGGCATTTCTGCCAAAATCGTCAACGCACGTTTTATCAAACCAATGGATTTCTCTTTGCTTGACACAATCGCAGATGAACATAACAGAATTATTACTGTCGAGGAAAACATCCTCACCGGCGGATTCGGCGAGGGGGTTACCGAATATCTCATGTCCCGTGGATGGCAGGGCAAAATCAAGAATATAGGCATTCCCGATCGATTCATCGAGCACGGCTCACGCGAAGAATTGCAAAAGATAACCTCCCTCGATTCGGAAAGTATATCATGCATTATTCACGATTTTATTTCCTAATTATATGAAACTTCCCGTAAATTTATAATGGCGCGGAAAGACTCAAACAAAAACTATTTGCGCGCCGAACTCTCCCCCTTTGAACAACACCCGATGGGTTGGAGCCAACTTCTGGCTATGGTTTATCCTAACAGCTACGAGGTCGGCATGGCAAATATCGGCTTCCAATGGATATTTGGACTTCTAAATAAACAACAACATATTTTAACAGAGCGTTTTTTTTATAGTAATATATTATCGATCGAAAGTGGCCGACCTCTTGTAGAGTTTCCAGTTATTGCGGTTTCGATGCCCTATGAAATCGACATACTCAACTTTGTCGAAATGCTGAAAAGCGCCGGTATTGAGCCTTTGGCGGATAATCGAAACGCAAAGCCTTTGATTATCGGTGGCGGAGATGCATTGACAATTAACCCTTTTCCCTTCGCCGATTTCTTCGACATGATTGTTCTCGGCGACGGTGAGGACTGGGCGCGAAGTTTTCCTGAAATCTCCCAAAATACCCCCCCCGGACTTGTCGCAAAAGATGTGTTTCTCGATGCTTGCTCGAAAATCGAAGGGCTTTGGATTCCATCTCGCGACAGCGGTAAAAAAATCGAACGAGCTTCTCCCAAGCGCGTAAATCCAGCTTTTTCGCCAATTCTAACGAGCTTCGGTCATTTCAGGAATATGTTTCTCGTCGAGGCTCAATGCGGATGCCCATTCAAATGCGCTTTCTGCACCAGTTCTTGGCTTGACGAGCCATTCTTCAACTTTCCAGCGGACAACATCGATACAATTTACCAAGAATTCGGCCAAAAGGCTTCAAGAATTGGGCTTGTCGGATCTGCAATCGCGGAACACCCCGAACTGGAGCTTATGATACGACGTTTTGCGGAACGCGGAATTTCTGTGCACCTCTCGAGCATACGATTGGACCGTGTTTCGGACGAGGTCGTGCGGTTATTAGCGAAAGCAGGCTCAAAAACAGCGACTTTCGCGCCGGAAACAGCGTCCGAAAGCCTTGCGAAGCGCATTCGAAAATGGATTCCCCCCGATTCTATAATCGAACACGCGCAAAAACTGTCATGCTTAGGGTTCGAAGAAATGAAATTATACTGGATACTCGGTCTGCCGGACGAATCGGAGAGCGATATCGAGATTTTGGCCGAAACAATTTCCAGAATTTCAAATGCTGTGGATATGCGCATTTCATGCAGTATCAACCCCTTTATTCCCAAACCTCATTCCCCCTTCGAGAGCGAAAGAATGCTCTCGCACGATGATCTTTCACGGCGTTTCACCGAGTTGAAATCGCGACTAAGAGGCCTTAAAAAACTTAATTTGGAGATGAATTATTCCCGTAGAAGCCGTCTCTCGGCGGTTTTATCGATCGGCGGACGAGAGCTTGCCCCGGCTATTCTCGAAATGTCCGAACGCGGAATTAAAGGCTCGCTTTCTCGAATCGACATCGATCTTGACGGCGAAATTGTCGCTCAGCAAAACACGGAATGGTCAAGAATAACTTAGCGAAGAAACGGCACGGTTATGCTCGCTTGCATCAGAAAAAGAACTTGCGTATCGGAGCCTTTTTCTTTCATAGCCATATCGATTGCTTTCTGCACAGTATTTACAGGCTCGATTAGCGCCGTGCGGACAACACTGTCTTTTAGTCCTGTTACTGCAAGCATTCGATATTTGTTTGCGGCGTCTATAAGCTTGACTATCTTGTGATATCCTAATTTATAACCTTTTGCAACTTCCGCAAGCATTTCACCTTGTGTTTTACAGGCGGACATCAGCCTGTGGAAAGTATCAGGGCCGATTCCATCGCGGCATTCCGACACGAGAATTAGGATTCCGCCTTCTTCGAGGGCTAAAAGAGCGTGTTCGAGCGGCTTCTGAAGCTGATAAAGATCGGCATCGAGGGGATTATTAGCAACCGCGACGACAATTTCGTATTTCCGATCGATTTCGAGGCAATAAACCTCGCGGGCACGCTCCACTGCGGCCTCGAATGAGGTTACTATGTTCCCCGAATCCACTGAAAATATTTTTCCTGACCTGTCGGTTATAATCTGAACCGAAAATATAGGCTTTCTTGCAAGGCAGGCGACAGCATCGACCATCCCCTCGTGAACAGGATTTCCATCCAAAGCAAGCGGCTTCGAATAGGGAGACATGGCGAAAGAATGGTTGCTTTCGATTGTCTCGAAGCTCGCCACACCGGGCAATATCGACTTCCTTCCGCCGGTGAACCCCGCAAAAAAGTGTGGCTCGACCGAGTTTATCGTAATCAGCCTGTCGGCCTCGAGAACTTTACGGTTGATGCGTATTGGATAGCCCTCGCGTGCGAAACCGATAGTGAGCATCTGATCGATCGCGCGTGAATCGTGGATTTTAATTTTTTCGCGCAATTTTTCGAGATGATGTCCGAAAATTTGACGCATTTCGTCATCATTTGGTGGCCGGTGGCTTCCGGTGGCGACGATAAATCCGAAATCGCCGCCTTCGAGATAGGGCAAAATCACATCGAGAACAAGCGGTGTCGGAGTCGAACGCATGCCGTCGTTGACGATTATCAGCGTCATTCCACTGCCTAATAGAAACTTTGATAGTGATATCGAATTTGGAGGTGAGTCAATGGATTTTTTGATAGTCTCGGCTTCATCGCGAATTTCGACATCGTTAGCGAACAGAACCGCACCAATATTGCGCTCTGGAATATCGACAGTCTGGAATCCGCCCGCATAGGGGATTTCAATCTTCATATTTGCCTACTTTTTTACTGTTGCTATGCCTGCCTGCCCAAACATCTTCACGACGAAGGGCTTTTCGCGCCGAATATGGATAAAAAATTCCGTTTTTCCGATTATTTCCTGCGATTTCAGCCATTCCCAATCGATAAAACTCATCTCCGAAACATATGGCACATTGAAATAGCCGGCATTCATCGCAACCAAATTGTGAAAGAAATGCGTCCCCTGAGAAGGCTCGACATAATAACCCTCGATTCCGGTTTCGACGACGACCTTCGCACAATCGATGTCCGACCATCGAACCGGCACACCCAGCAAACGGTCGCGTGAGCCCCATCTCCCGGGGCCGATGAGGATATATTCGCGGTTTTCCGAGTTCATTTTTCCGTTTAATAACTTGATTTGTTCGAGCATTTCTATTGTTCGTGTTTTATCAAATTTGTCAGGATCGATAAAGATGATGTCGCGAAGATAATCGATGACGCCGTTGCCCATCCCTTTTTCAGTAAAAAGCCAAAGTTTGGAGTGGTCTATCTCCTCCGGCGGAGTGAGAATTCTATCCGAATGAACCGACAGCGGGCGTATCTGCAAAATGTAGAAGATCGATTTCTCATTTGAATTATCGGAAATATCGACCGCGAATTCGATTTCGACCGGAACTCCGAAAGCCAGCTCGCCGATTTCCAGAAGCTCCGTCAATATCTGCGCGAGTGGAATGTAGTCGAATTTGAGAATATTTGAGAAATTCAGAATTCGCGGCCCGGGATGATCGATGCCGTCACGGATGCGCTTATCTTGGACATCCCAGACCGAAGCGATGTATCTTAGTGCGCCTTGATCTTCCGCAGTTTGAAGGTCGAGAATCGAATAGGTGGCCTCTTCCCCGCTCATAAGGTCGAAATCGCCTTTTGCCATGTTGATCGCAAAAAACTGCCTTTGTGAGTTTTGGACGATGTCTTCGGGCGGCAGTATATCTATTTTGGGATATTTCGGGCAAAAGCGAAATACATTTTTGCCGGAAACAACCCACGCGCCAAGCCCCAGCGCAATGGAAGCCACGCCGTCATTATTCTTGACATATGATGTAGGATAATAATTATATGACTGCGCGACCCCGGAAATATGCGGATAGTAGTAATCGCCATGCCTCTGGCCTGCAATGGTCTGTATTATCACAGCCATTTTTTCTTCCTCGGTGCGATAGTGAATTCGGCGAGTGTATCCGCGGGCGTCTTCGAGGCAGGTCGATGCGAAAACCAGTTTAATCGCAGTCTCGAGATTTTTCAACCGGACATTGGGATCAGTGTGATTATTCGGCAACATGTATGTCTGATATATTCCAGCGAAGGGCTGTGCGAGCGAATCTTCGAGAAGCCCGGAGGAACGAACTGCTATAGGCTCGTCTATGTGTTCGAGATAGACAACGAGTTTGCTTCTAAGTTCTTCGGAGATATCGCCTTCCACGAAACGCCGCTTCACCTCTTCATCTTGAATTTTCGCGCCTTCGTCAGAATTGTGCCCCAAAGAGCTGACCAATAGGCAGTTATCGCGGATAAACCGGTCGTATTCCTGAGTTCCAATAAAAACGGTGCGAGGGATTTTCACACGAACATCGGGAAATCTCGTGTCAAACTCCATCGTGGTCAAAAGCGCGTTCAGGAATGCAATTCCTCTTCCCTTTCCCCCCAGAGAGCCCTGTGAAAGACGCGTAATTTCACTGTCGAGGTTGAGATTGCTTTTCTCGAAATCTACTATTTTGCCGCGGCTTCGGATGTTGCGAACTTTCTGAAAGAGATTTATCAGAAAACTTCGAATAGCTTCGGAGTCCTTGAAATCCGCTATAGTAAGGGGTTTGATGCCTTTTGCAACTTCGATTTCGCCGTGGGCAATCAGCCATCTTGAAAAGTCGTTTCTGCCGGAGTGATAAAGCAATACCTCGTCGGGGATTTCATGGAGCATCGCCTCGAATTCATGCATGGTCGAGGCTTTCGCGAACTGGTTGCCCTCGGCGTCACGGAAGATAAAATCGCCAAAGCCGAGATTGTAATGAATAAAATCGCTAAGTTCCTGCAAAAGCGAGGGGGAATATTTTCTAATAAACCCGACATCCAGCTTAGCAACCTCTTCCGACATCTGATCCTGCGAAGACTGCATCAATATGGGCATATCGTAACCGCGATCTTTGAGCAATCGTGTCAGCTCGATTCCAGCACGTTCGTCGATCTCGCCGCCTTTTGGATAGCGGATATCTGTGATTACGCAAAGCAAATTATCGCGATATTTCTCGCATATTTCTACGGCGTCCTCGAATGTGTGCGCCATAAGGATTTTCGGGCGAGTCCGCATTCGGTAGTTTTTCTGAACATCGTTAAGCTCTTCGGAAATAAGGCGCTGAACCTGAAGCATAACTTCCTTATATAATTCGGGCAGAAATCGCGAATAATAGAAAATGCTGTCCTCGACAAGCAGAATAACACGAACGAGACCTACCTCTGTATCGTGTTCGACATTAATCATATCCTCGATGAATTTTATCATCGCGAGAAAAACCTTCGAGTCGCCGCTCCAAAGGAAAACATCGTCGATAAACTCCATCTCTGGGCTGGTTTTATCGATAAGCGAGGTGTCCGATTGGACATTGAGAAGCAGAAGCACGGGCATATTCGGACGCCTATTTTTGGCCTGTTTCGCAAGCTCGAAAGGTGTAACCTCGCCGATATGCATCATCGTTATTACCATGTCGAAATTTCGCTCGGCGAGCATATCGAGAGCTTCTTTGCCGGTCGGGACACTGGTAATCCGCGGAACCGAAGTCAGGTTTAGCTGGTGGTATTCCCCAAAAACCTGCTCGGAAAATCTGCCGTCCTGCTCGAAAATAAATGCGTCGTAGAAAGTCGATACCAGAAGAATCTCGCGGATTTTGGCGGGCATCAGCCGGTGGAAAATATCTTCCCCATATTTGAATTTATTGTAGTATCTGTAGAGTTCTTTCTTTTCCATTTCGTTCTTTCGGGAAGGTGGTCTAACTATTTAATTTACATCATTGGAAGTTTTTTTTCCAGCATTATTTATCGATTACATCGAATTTATCTCGAATCGAATCGGCCTCTTTTCCAGCCTATCCGTGCAAATGCGGCTTTTACTTGACTATATGCATGCCTACCTATATAATATTGAGATATTTGGATTGTCAAACTGAAAGGAAATAATGTCTGTATTGATTGTCGGCTCTGTAGCGCTGGATTCTGTTTCTACCCCCTATGGTCGCGTCGATGACGCTCTCGGCGGAAGCGCGACCTATTTCTCGCTTGCGGCGAGGCTGTTTTCCAAAGATGTCAACGTGGTTGCTGTCATTGGAAACGATTTCCCCCAAAAACACACGCAGATGCTCTTGGGTAAGGGTATTAATCTCGACGGTCTCATGACCTCCGAGGGCAAAACCTTCCGCTGGGCGGGCGAATATAGCGAGGATTTCGGCGACCCGCGAACTTTGGATACACAACTTAATGTCTTCGAAAAATTCGCGCCGGTGCTTCCAGAACACTATTGCGGTTCGAGCTTCGTATTTTTGGGCAATATCGACCCATCGCTTCAACGGCAAGTTGTGGCGCAGGTCAAATCGCCCATGCTGGTAGCGGCAGACACTATGAACTTCTGGATCGAGGGCAAACTCGACGAGCTAAAAGCGCTTATGAGGGACATCGATATGCTTCTGATAAACGCACTCGAAGTCCGAATGCTATCCGGCGAAAAAAGCCTGTTGGCCGGCGCGCGCATGGTGCTCGAGATGGGGCCGGAGATACTTATTGTCAAACGCGGCGAATCGGGCGTGATGGTTGTAACAAAAGACGATATTTTCGTGATGCCGGCCTTCCCTATCGAGCAGGTTGTCGATCCGACCGGCGCGGGAGATAGCTTTGCGGGAGCCTTTATGGGCTATTTGGCCTCGCGCGGGAAAGTTGACTTCGAGGAGATAAAACGTGCCGTGGTGGCAGGATCGATTGTCGCCAGCATGAATGTCGAGGGGTTCAGCGTCGAAAAATTAGCCGCTATCAACATCGGCGACATCATCGAACGCATGGAAGAATTCCGCCGAATAACTGATTTCACGGTTCCGGAATTCGACTGAGATGACCGAATTCCGAGGTCGGCAGAGAAATTCCACTAACGTCGATATCTGCGTCGATGGCTTTATGGACTGGATTCTGACCGAACGCGGACTGGCTGAAAATACCATAGAGAGCTATCAGAAGGACATCGCCGATTTCACACAACACCTTCGCGATAAAGAGATTTCTGATATTACGGATATTTCTCAGGTCAATATAATTGGGTTTCTGCGAATGCTGACAGACATAGGCCTATCGACGAAATCGGTGGCACGGAAACTTAGCAGTATTCGAGGCTTTTTCAGATACCTTCTTCTCGAAAGCAAGCTCGAAAAGGACCCAACCGAGGGCGTGGATATGCCAAAGCTTCCAAAGCCTCTTCCCGACGTCATCTCGCCGGAGCAAGTCGATTCTATCCTGAACGGAGTCGATTTGACCCATCCGAGAGGGCTTGGAATTCGCGACAGGGCTATTCTGGAGACCCTCTACGCCACCGGAGCGCGCGAATCGGAGGTTATCGGCCTGAAAACACAGGACGTTTACGACGACATAGCTTTCGTGCGCGTTTTCGGCAAAGGTAGCAAAGAACGGCTCGTGCCCATCAACGATTCGGCTTTGCATTGGATTAGCCGTTATCGGCGGGATGTCCGTCCCGGGTTAACATCGGAAAAAAGGACGCCGGTGCTTTTTCTAAATATACGCGGAGGCCAGCTGAGCAGAATGGGGCTTTATAAGATAGTCCGCAAATGGTGCGATAAAGCCGGTTTGCCGGAGGTGCACCCGCACACTTTCCGCCACGCCTTCGCCACCCATCTAATCGAAGGGGGCGCCGATTTGCGGGCTGTTCAGGAGATGCTCGGTCACGCGGACATCAGCACAACGCAGATTTACACGAATATAAGTAGAGAACATCTTCACGGAGTTTATCAAAAATTTCATCCGAGAGGAAATCGACAAAGTTGAAAAGAGCTATTCTTATAATATTCGCAGTTGTGGTTGTTGCAATGCCGCTTTACGCGCAGGTTCGAGGTTCGGGCAATTTGGGTGTGCCTTTTTTTGAGGAGGACTTCGCATTTTTCCCGGGAGACTCTTTCGGCAAAAGCAATCTGGAGGTGTATCTGCGAATTCCCCAAAACAAGCTTCAATTTCTGAAAATCTCAGATGGCTATATCGCGCGGATTGATGTTCTCGTAGCGCTTTTAGACGGTAATCGCCTTGTAATGCGCACGGATCGAGCGGATTCTGTTTACGCGGAAGAGTATTACGACGCGCATTCTACGGAGATTTTCGTTCCAAAGGCCTTTGTCCTGCGCGATCTCGACCCCGGAAAATTTACCTTACGCATGACAATGAAAGACCGCGAATCTCGCAATGAGCATACTCGAACTTCGGAAATTGTAATTCCGCGATTCGACACGAAAAACAGGGTCGAATTCAGCTCGATTGTTCCGGTCGAGAACGCGGAGTATCGCCGTGCAAGCGCATATCCGGCTATCGGCGTTTTTGAATACGAATTCGAGATTTCGGTTCCGGAAAATATCTTTGGGGAGGTTATCTGCAAAATTCTCTATTCCGAGGACGATCTCGCCGAAACAACATCGATTTCCGAACACGGCAAACATCGAATTAAAGGTTGGTTGCCAGTATCGAACGAAATCGCCGAGTTTGTTTTTTCCGCGGAGTTTTTTTCGGAAGGAAAATCGCTCGCAAAAACCGAGAAACAGATAACTCTCGTCCGCACTGGATATCGAAAAAACGCCTCTAACGACTCCGAAGCGGTTGAGCAATTGGATTTAATCGGAACCGGCAAAGAGATGCGTGAGTTAAGAAAAGCTCTAAATGCAAAATCGGATGCCTTAGATAGCCTAATCGAGGCATTTTGGCAGGAACGCGACCCGACTCCGGAGACGGAAATCAATGAGGTGCGCGAAGAATTTTATCGCCGAACTGAAATCGCGAATGAGCGCTATGGCGGCTATCGCTCCGGGTGGAGCACCTCAAGAGGCCGAATATTCATCCTTTACGGCGAGCCGGACGAAATCGAAAGACGACCCTTCGACCTTCAATATCGCGCACATGAGGTATGGTATTATTACAACCCCCGCAGAACCTTCTATTTCGAGGATCGAATCGGGGATGGAACCTACGAACTAATTTATCAGGAATGATGAGGACACTATGAAATTCCGAATCCTGTTGTTATTTATTATTGCCTCAACTGGAATTATAGCAAATCAGGGTTTTGCTGTAGATGTTAATGTTTTTTCGAGCAGAGACATCGAAACCGAGGGAATCGCGGAGATTGTCTGGTCGGTAAATCGTGGAGATTTGAGTTTTGTGCGGACACAAAACGGCTGGGCGGACACGTTGGAGTTTGTAATCTCCATTTCAGAAGGCGGCGGCGTAGTTTCGGTCGATACTGTTCGTCGCATTGTCGAAATGACTCGCGGTTCGATGGTTACCGAAAGTTTTCTTCTATTTGATAAAATATCGGCTGTGCTCCCCGTCAACCGGTCCTATATCCTCGCAATGGAGATGCGCGACATCGGCAAAGGGCGCAGTTATAGCATCGAGAGAGCATTTTGGATGCCCGATTTCCATGGAGAGCTTGCCCTTTCGGACATCATGCTGATAGGCGAAATAGACCATAACGCCGCAGATGGCCTTTTCACGCGCAATGGCATTAAAATGATACCGAATCCTTCGCGCATTTTCGGCGGTGCATTTCCGATTCTCTATTATTACCTCGAAGTCTATTTGGCGAATCCCGGCGACGAAATAACGGCGAGATGGACAATTTTCGATTCCGAGCAAAATTTAATCCACGAATCCGAACCCGAAAATTTTGCCGTGGAATCGCCAGAGTTGTTCATTCTTAACGGTTTGGACGTAACCTCGCTGGAACCGGGTAAATATCATCTCGATATCGAGGTTACAGCTTCGATTTCCGATGCAAAAATCAACACAAGAAAAAGCTTCATAATCCCGGAGAAGTTCGTCTTTAGCCCCTCGCCCGAAACATGGAACGTCGAGCAAGAATTCCCTTACATCCAATATTTTTTGACGAAATCGGATAAAGACCTATACAATGCCCTCACCGATGACGGCAAGCGCGAATTTATTCGTAGATTTTGGGAAGAACGCGACACATTGAACGACATCGCTGAAAACGTCTTCAGGCGCGATGTCATCGGAAGATGGCATGTAGCAAACTCGGCTTTCGACGAAAGCGGCGGTATCGAATTAAATGGTTGGAAAACTGAGCGCGGTAGAGTATATATTAAGTTTGGCGAGCCGAATTCAATTGAACGTAAACCGATCGAGATGGAAACAAACCCATATGAGATTTGGGAATACTTCGATTTGGAAGGCGGCGTGATATTCGTTTTCGCGGACATCCGCGGGATAAATAGCTGGCGGCTCGTTCATTCGACTTCCTCCGGCGAATACTACGATCCGAATTGGTTGGAAAGGCTCAAAAACCCGCAGAGCACAATTCGTTCGACTACGAACGAGTAGTTGTTAGCCATCGAAGGGATGGTGGAATATGGAACCCAGCGAAGTAATTACAAAAAACAGGCCGTATATCGAGAAAGACCCCGGCGACCCACGTTTTGCGAGGGTTGGCGAGGCTTTTTTAGAAATGGGCGATTTGAAAAATGCCCTCGCCGTTCTCACACGTGGGGTTAAGGCGAATCCGAGATACCCAACCGGCCAGCTAATCCTCGCCCATGGCCTAAGACAGGCGGGGTATCTTCCGCAAGCGAAGGAGCGTCTTAAGGTCGTTCTACGCCTCGATTCATCGAATATTGCGGCTTTGTGGCAATTAGCCTCGATCGCTTTCGAAGAGGGCGAAGATGATGAGGGCATCAGGAATTTAAAAAAAATAATGCTGATAAACCCCTATCTTCCCGAGGCTCGCAACGAGCTTAAAAACCGCACCGGCAAAGAATTCGGCCCCCCTCAACCGCCGAAACCGAAAATCGAGCCGCAACTCCCTGTCCCAACCGCACAGGAAGGCCCGATTGTTATCAAAAAGGACAAAGAGGAATTCGAAAACGACCTCGAAGAGATTCAAGAGGTTGCTGTTGCCGCCACGGAGCAAGCATCGGCAGTTATTCGGGAAGAACCCGCCGAACCCGAACCGGAAATTCATACTGAGGAATCCAAACCGGCAGAATCGGAAGAATTCGAGGAGCTATTTGAGATGGATGTCTCCGAAATGGAGGTTGTCGAAGAAGCGCCGAAAACCGAGCATGCGCCAATCGCGGAAGAATCTTCGAGTTTGAACGAGTTCGAAAAACAGCCAACCAATGCTCCGTCTGTCGAAACAGCTCCCCAAAAAATTGAAGAACCCACAGCAAGCGCTGAAAAAGTTGTTGCCGAAGCTCGAAGCGAGACACCAAAAGAAGAGACTCCGCCCAAAATCGATGAAGAAAAGCCTATCTGGGCTGTCGAATCGAAGGACGCGGAAGAAGAGTTTCTAAAAGGCGCAGAAATTATTATCTCCGAGAATGCGGTTCTTTTCGAGGAGACAAAAGATGAAGAGCCTCTCCACAAAGATGAAGAAGACTTAGTCGATTTCGGCTCATTGTCTAAGAAAAGAGAACCAAAAACGGAGAATATCCCCTCGCCAGAAAGCTCAGAAGAAGCTTCTGAAGTTGTTTTCGACGAAACCTTTACTCCGGATTTCAGCGAAAAACCCTCTGTTGCAGAAAGCCGTCAGGAAGCTGAGATTATCGATGAAAGCTTGCCGGACACCCAACAGGAGGAGGTTATCGAGGTTTCAAGCCCCGAGGAACTGGCGAGGCTTATCGCCGGCGCAGAAAATCTTGTTGAGACCGCCGAGACAGAAGAGCAAGAAGCGGTCTCGGAAGAGCCAATCGAAGAGGATTTTTCAGCCAAGCCTGACGACCCCGATACCGAATTCCCGGATTTCTTCGGCGAAGAGCCTGTGGAAATTGAAAACACCGAAGATATTTTCGTTGACGATACTGAAACACTCTTTTCTGATGAAAAGCAACCCCAGAAAATTGAAGAACCATTGCCCGAAAATATTGCCGAGAATCCTTCGGAAGTTGAAACTGTTCAACCCGAACCTCAAAATGACGAACTTGACCTGTCCGAATTTGAAGAATTAGTCTTGGACGATGCTGGAGAGCCTTCAGAAATAGGAATATCGGAATTTGCAGATTTAGAGGTTGAAGAAAAAACCGACACAACCGAAAATCCCGAAATTGAAGAAATCGAAATAGAGGAAAGAACCCTCTCTGCCAAACAACCTGACGACGAAGAAAAAATAAACGGGCTAATAACTCACAACAGTTTCGAAGCGTCTTCCGATGTAGAAAAAGAACAGATAGCTGGAATTATTAAAAGCGGCGAGTTTAAACGCCCCGAGGTCCTCGATGACAGCATCGAAGGGCTTCTCGCACGTGAGGAATTCGTGCCGGAAATCGTCGAAACCGATTTCGAAAAAATCGAAGGATTGGATGTAAATAGGGAGTTTGTGCCGGATTCACAAGATCGACCGGAACCCGAGGAACAGGAAGACGAACCGGAGCCAGAGCTTTACACTGTAACTATGGCCGAAATATACGCCGCGCAGGGGCAAATCGAAAATGCTGTTTGGATTTACGACAAAATTCTCGAAAGAACCGATATCGAAGAGGACAGAGCGCGAATCGAACAGAGAGTGGCGCACCTGAAAAAGAGCCTCGAAGGCGGGGCGTAGTTGCCTTTCGATTTTGGAAATAGGACTTTGGCGGCGCCGCTTGCGGGTGTCTCAAATTCCGTTTACCGCCGATGGGCGCGAAGATTCGGCGCGGATATTGTTTTTACAGAGATGGTATCTGCCGAAGGCCTTCGCAGAAACGACCGCAAAACTCATAACTTGTTGCACTACACTGAATTCGAGCGCCCCATTTTCGCGCAGATATTCGATGATTCGCCCGAAGCTTTATTCGACGCCGCTAAAATTGTCGAGGATCTCGGTTTCGACGGCATCGATGTGAATCTGGGGTGTCCGGCGAAGAAAGTCGTAAGCAAAGGTGCCGGCGCGGCGCTTCTGAGGGATGTTCCAAAAGCCGTCGAAGCGGTCGAGAGCGTTGCGAAGGCGGTTCGGATTCCAGTCTCTGCTAAGATGCGATCCGGATGGTCTGAAGGCGACGAGTCAGCCTTAGAGATAATCGAAGCGCTTAACCCTATGGATTTGGCATTTGTTACGCTTCACCCGAGAAGCAGGGAGATGATGTTCCGCGGAAAGGCCGACTGGAGATTAATTTCACGCGCGGTGGAAATGGCAAAGATGCCTGTGGTGGGCAACGGAGACATATTATCCGCTTCGGATGCCATGAATATGGTGTCGCAAACAAGTTGCGCCGCCGTAATGATAGGCCGTGGTAGCATGGGTAATCCTTGGATTTTCAGGGACATCTCCTCAGCGCTTGCAGGCACTACAGCGCCGCCTCGACCTTCAAATTCGCAGATAGTGAGAGCCTGCAGGGAATATGTCGAGGAATTGGTCGATCATTTTGGAGCTTATACCGGATCGAATCTGGCAAAAAAGCACATAGTATGGTTCACATCCGGGTTACCAATGGCGAAAAGCCTTCGTATAGAGGTTTTCAATGCAACTTCCGCGAAGGAAACTCTCGATGCAATTGATGCTTATAGAGTTTTTATAGAACAAAATTATGAAAATTCTGTCAATTTAACAAAGGCGGTCAAATGCCTATAGAATCAATCGGGGAGATAACGGCGGTTCAGCAAATAGCCGATATGACTTTTAGAGTAGTCGCTCAATGTCCGGATATCGCAAAAACTGCGATTCCAGGGCAATTCGCCATGCTCGGTTTCGAATCGCCGCTGTTCGATCCCTTTTTGCGTCGTCCGATGTCTTTCGCGAACTCGGAATTCGGGCGCGTGGAATTTATTATTCGTGTCGTCGGCTGGGGAAGCGCTCTTTTGGCAGATTTGAAACCGGGAGAGAGAATTCCAATCCTCGGACCTTTGGGCAATGGTTTCCCTGAACCCATCGACAAGGCGATTTTAGTCGCCGGAGGCACCGGTATCGCGCCTTTGGCTTTCGCGGCAGGGCGATGGAAAAAGACGGTTATAATATACGGCGAACGCACCCAAGATAACATCTGCACCCTTCACAACGGCATCTGCGAGAAAATTATCGCCACCGAGGACGGCTCCGTAGGACAGCAGGGATTGGCAACAGATTTCCTCGAAAACGAGCTGAAAAAGGGCATCGCCAAGGTTTACACCTGCGGTCCGATGCCTATGATGAGACACGTTGCGGAAATTGCATCCGAATACGGCACCGAGTGCTTCGTTTCGATGGAGGCCAAGATGGCATGCGGAATAGGCGCTTGCGCAGGATGCGTTATCGAAACAAAAACCGGCTATAAAAAGGTCTGCTCGGAAGGCCCAGTGTTCGAGGCTTCCGAGATAATCTGGGAGGCTCTCGATGATTGACCTCAGCGTGAAAATCGGATCGCTCAACCTAAAAAATCCGGTGATGACGGCCAGCGGATGTTTCGGCGTGGGCAGGGAATATTCGCAGTTATACGATGTTTCGCTCCTCGGCGGCATCGTTACAAAAACTGTTACCCTAAAACCGAGAACCGGCAATAAACCGCCTCGCCTATGGGAAACTCCCGCGGGAATGCTAAATTCCATCGGACTCGCAAATCCCGGAGTGAAAGGATTCATCGAGAAAGAAATCCCCTTCCTCGAAGCGCTGGACACCTTGCGCGTTGTGAGCGTCGCCGGTCAAACAATCGAAGAATACGCGAAAGTAATCGAGAAACTTGACAAACAAAGCGCTGTGGATGCTTTCGAGCTGAATGTCAGCTGTCCGAATGTCGAAAAGGGAATCGCTTTCGGGACAGAACCGGAAGTCGTGGCCGAGCTGGTAAAAAGGTGCCGCGAATCCACTTCCAAACCGATTTGGGTCAAACTGACCCCGAACGTAACAGACATTACAGCCCCCGGCAAAGCCGCAATAGAAGCCGGTGCGGAGGCATTGACCGCAATCAACACGGTTCAGGGGATGGAAGTGGATGTCGAATCTTGTAAGCCTATGATAGGCAATGTAATGGCTGGCCTCTCCGGGCCGGCGATACACCCAATCGCAATGGCGAAGGTCTATCAATTGAAGCGCGCGCTTCCAAAAGCCCATATTATCGGTGTTGGAGGGATTGCCTCGTCGAGAGATGCCATAGCAATAATGATTGCCGGCGCGAATGCAATTCAAATCGGATCGGGGCAGTTTCCAAATCCACTTCTGCCGCTTTACATCCTCGAAAGCCTCGAAGGATACTGTATTGCGAAAGAATATGATAGCATTACCGAAATAACAAATAGCATTGTTATCGAATAAATTGAAAATGCGGCATTTCATAACTCTTTCCGCACTCATCGCGATTCTAATGGCCTTCGGATGCGCCTCTGCACCGAGATATGTCGCGAGACGCGCCGTCAAAGGCAAACCGGGGCAGTTCACTTTCAAAGAGCAGGTCGGAATGGCAAGCTATTACGGCGCGGAATTTCACGGCAGACCCACTGCAAGTGGCGAAATCTTCGACATGAACGCCCTAACATGCGCCCATAGAACCCTTCCCTTGGGAACCAAAGTTCGTGTTACGAATCTCGAAAACGGAAAAAGTGTGATCCTAAAAGTGAACGACAGAGGCCCTTTCGTGGACGGAAGAATCGTCGATTTATCCCGCGGAGCCGCAGAAAAGCTGGAGATGATCCAATCCGGAATCAGTATCGTGAAAATCGAGGTTATCAAATAATTTGAAATCAAAACGAGAAAATATAAAAAACCTTTTGATTTTTTCTTTTTTACAACTAATATTGAAATTTGTATTAAAGGGTCGCGAAAGTTCATTGAAGTTATAAATGGCTTGCGTTCAGCTTTTTTATTATCTATATTATTATGACAATTGGCTTCATTGAGAAATATTTACCCGATTGAAGTAAACATTTCCCAACTGCGGAGGAAGTGATATGAATAAGATGCGCACGTTTTTCGTCCTTCTAACGATTCTATTGGCGGCGACGGTTTTCGCGCAGGACATCGAGGATAACATGGGCGCTCGCCCCCTCGGTCTTGGACGCGCTTTCGTCGGTATCGCCGATGACGGCAACGCGCCGTTATGGAACCCAGCCGGAATGAGCTTCTACAAAGAACGTATCGTCAGCGGTATGTTCTCGAGGCTATACTGGGGCATCGATAACGACGCCATCGGTGAGGGGCAACTCGGTTATGTCCACCATTTCAGAAAGAGCGGAGATGTAGGTATTAACGCCGTTATGCTCTTTTCGAATCTCTGGCAGGAAACCCGTATCACGGCGAGCTATTCGCACAACATCGGACGCCACCTGAGCCTCGGTGTCAACGGAAGACTCCTCAGAAACGAGGTTCTTCAGAATAACATCACATACTCGGATCAGCCCGGGGCCTCTGATCACGGCATTATCAACCCGATTAACGACCCCTTCTTCGCCAATCACGGCTGGAACAAGATGGGATTCACCGGCGATGTAGGCCTTATGTATAGGCCTAACCGCCAGCTTGCTGTCGGACTTATGGCGGCAAATCTCACTCAGCCGGACATGAGTTTCGCGGGAATCGGCGAGACCGGTCAGATACCGATGAGCATCCGCGCCGGAGCAAGCTATTGGATCCACGATCAGATTCTTCCGGCGATGGACATCCAATATCTGATGAAAGAGGTCAACGGCGGCAATCAGATTCATCACTACAACGGCCTCGAATGGTGGTTCACCGGCAAAATGATGGCGCTTCGCGCGGGATACAACGCCAGCCTCGGCGGCGAGGGATACGATCCGACAGAATTAGCCTTCGGATTCACATACCGTAGCAAAAAAGCGCTCGATCTTCAGGTCGATTACGCCTTTATCTACCCGCTTTCGGAAGTTCGCGAAACCGGCGCTACGAGCCACAAAATCTCCGCAAGCCTTCGCTTCCTCCCACCGCCCGAGAAACTATATGACTTGGCTCTCAGAAGCACTAAAATGACGATCTACCCCCGCGACGCCCAAATCGGCGAGACGATTACAATCACTGCGGTGGTTGAAAACCTCGGCGAGCGTGCGGTAAATAGCTACAACGTTAGCCTTTACTATCAGGATAAAGACCACGGCTGGACACGCGCGACGAAACATGTTACGGTTGACGAGAAACTCGAAATCGGCGCCGAAAAGAAGATCGAATTCAAGTGGATCGCTCCCGACCGCGGTCATTATCAGCTTTTCGCCACTGTCGATGACGACGGCACCATGCTTCCGGCTATCAGAGGCCAAATCGACGAAATCGACGAGGAAAACAACACCGGCGCTATCGAAGTGGACGTTTTCGGACTCCCAAAGGGAACTATCGCTCCCGTGGAAAACACCCTCGAAATCAGCCAGGTTACACTCATCCGCGAAGAAGAACCGGTTATCCCGATTTTCTTCTTTAATCCCGGCGAAGACAGAGTCGAAGAAAGATTCCATAGGCTTCAGGAGATTCTCGGCGCAAGGCTTCGCGATAACCCAGACATCGATATCGATCTTTACGGATTCTACGATCCCGAATCCGACGGCGTTACCCCCGCTTTGGGCGACCGCCTCGCGGAAAACCGTGCAAAAGCTGTTAGAAGCGTTTTCATGCGTTTCGAGCAGATTGCCTCAGAAAGAATCCATGTTATAGACCCGCTCAAATATGACGCAAGCCGTTCGAGAGCCGGTTTGCCGACCGAACATCAACCGCAGGATGTTCCTTTGGCGATGGCTGAGAACCGTCGTGTGCAAATGGTTACCCGTGTCCGCGGTTTCGAGGAATGGAAGCCGGTCATTTTCTTCGACAAATCTTCCGATAGAGTCGAAGCCACAAGCCTTAGCGAACTTAGAACCCGTGCGGCTCAGATAAAAGAAATCATGGGTCGCAACCCCGAGGTCATATTCCAGATGGAAGGTTTCGTTAGTTCGGGCGAGGTCGCCAACCGTGCCAAAGAAGTCGATCTCTCCTTCGACAGAGCATTTAGGGTCAAACAGAGACTCAGCGAAATTCTCGGCGACGATTTCGTCCAGAAATACGGCAAGCAGTTGTTCATCAGAGGCAACACCGACACCTACGCCGACCGCGGTAAGGTCGAGGTCGCTATCGATGGCGAAGGCCTCATCTACAGGCCTCTCGAGGGCAGAATGGCCGCGAAAGGCTACGAACTGAATCACGATCAAACCAACTTTGTCCATATCACAAGCGATGTCGAAGCCGGTGTCGATACCTACACCGTTTCTATCGTTGACAGCGAAGGCAAGATTTTCCGCGTTCTCTCCGCAGGCACCGGAAGCATCCCCTCCGGAGCGCCGTGGGACTGGAAAGACGCCGAGGGCAACCTCATCAGCCCGGATCAAGAATATTTCTGCAAACTCGAAATCAAAGACAGGCTTGGACAGACCTTCACAACCGTTTCCGAACCTATCGCGGTTAATGTCTCCAAAAGACAGCAACAGCTGGAAACACTCGTTATCGTCCAGTTCTCATTCGACGAGAAAATTTCGGAATCCGGTTTCCTCGAGAGCAGAGTCGAATATGTCGCACGGAAATTTATCCAGAAAGCCCTCGAACCGAAAAAGAGCCTTACCGCAGTGGTTTCCGGTCATACCGACGTTATCGGCATGGAACACCGCAACAGAGAGCTTTCAATAGACCGTGCGAGGAAGGAAGAAGAAAATCTTCGCCGCTACCTCATCTATCTCCTCGGTCTCGGCGATAATAACGAACTGAACGCCTGGCTGAGATCGCACAACACGACCCTCACCTATCAGGGCTACTCAAATAGAGAACCCTATGAAATCACAAAATGGGTCAACAATGAATTGGTCGAAGAGACAATCGGTAATAACGAAATGCCCGAAGGCAGGACGGTTAACCGCCGCGTTGTAATCGATTTTATAATGGAGAAGGAAGGAAAGCCGGAAGAAGGCGTTCCCCCGCAGTCTCTCGCCGAATAAAACCATCCCTTTGGGATTTTCGAAGCCCCCGAAATCGGGGGCTTTTTTTTAATATTAATGTTCTTTTGATAAATTGTTATTGCGCTTTTCAGTTAGATTCATTAATTTGAAGGGTAGTGTAGTTGTGAAATAAGAACTCGAAGAAACCGTGATTTTATGCTTGACATGAACATCGTGGGTATTTAACTTATTTCAACTTAATTTGATTGGGCAGGAGTATGCCCTCAAAAAAAGCAATAGAGTGAACAAGTATAACCCAAACAAAAGGAATGGAGGGTGCGTAATGCATAAGCCCGAAGTTAAAGCTTTCGTAATGGCGCTCATCGTAGCAGGCGCTTTAGTAGCGCAGGGAGTGGCCATTACGCAACCCCTTGACGGTCTGATCACCTCCGACATTAACCAGCGGGTCACCTACGTTTTCGCGGAACCCGGCGCGGTCGATCCCGCTTCGATCGTTCTTAATGTCGATGGAACTAATTACATGGTCGGCAGTCCGCGGATCACCTGGTCAATCATCAATCTTCATTATGATGTGAACCCGGCTTGGACCGAAGGATTGCACGAGCTTTCTATCACAGCAGAAGATACAACGACAGGTGGCGGCGGCGGCGGCGGCGATCGCGGTCCGATTGCCGGAACCCCCCTTGCAACAATCTTCTACGTCGATGCTACCGGCCCCTACCAGAGCGCAAGAACTCCCGGCGCAATGGGCGAAGCCGAGCCTATCACCACTACAAACATTCTTCAGCCGATTACAATCGACATCGTTGACGACATCGGTTTCATCAATGTCGCTTCGATCGCCGTCATGATCGATGGAACAATCTATGGTAACGGCGATCCCGGTGTTACAATCGACCCGATTATCGACGGCTACCAGTTCGTGTTCGATCCGGCAGGTGCCGGTGTCGTTTGGCCGGAGAATTACTGGGTCGCGGTCGAGTTGCTTTCCGCCGAGGATAGCCCTGACTACGGAATGCCCAATGCCCTTCAGGCCGATCCTGAAAACGCATGGGGATTCTGGGTCGATTCCGATGGTCCGGAATGCACGCCGGTCTATCCTATCCCCTTCTTCCGCCCGGTGGCTTGGATTGGATGTTCCGATCTTCAGCTTCAGTGGCATGTTATCGATGAAAACGGAATCAATCTCAGCTCCTTCAGAATTCAGATTAATTCGATGACCTATAACTGGGGCAACTATCGCATCAGAGTCGATACTCTCGCAACCAACCCCTACGAATGGGACGAATTCGGTGCTCCGACGGCTTGGTATGTTACCGAGGCACTTTTCCGTTTCACGCCTAATCCTTATTGGTATGAGAGTGTTGTTTACACGATTCACCCGCCCTATGTCGAAGATATCTATGGCAACGTCGGCACGGGTTGGTATTGGGGAGCTTACCCTTGGACCAGCTGGAGAATTATGTTCGACAGAACCGGTCCCGCGGTCTCGAACCCATTCCCGACCTCCGGCTATGTTACTCTCGACTTCGAACAGCCGATTAGCTTCAACGTTACCGACTTGTATGGCGGAGTCGATCCTACGACGCTTCACATGACCATCGCGTCTCCGAGTATGCCGACAATCGAATACACTTTCTGGCATCCGGTCGCTTTCCCCGAGATTACTTGGGACGGCCTTACCTTCATCTATGACCCCGCGCGCGCAGGAATCGCATGGCCGCAGGGCGATACCATCACTGTTACCATCTGGAACATCAAAGACTCCACAGAGTTCTGTGATCCCAACAATATGAGGCACGTTCCTTATATTTGGACATTCTTTGTTGCCGATGGCCCGATGGTTGGCGAAGTTATCCCCGGCGACGACGAATTCACCGCCTGCCAGAATCAGATAATCGGCTTCGAGCTTCTCGATCCGGATGGCATCGATCCGACAACGGTTCTTCTCGAGGTCGAAGGTATCGTTTTCGATATCACCTACCAGACCCTGTTTATCGACACATTCTGGGTCGGCCCGATTATGATCGTGGATACAACCATTGTTTATCCCTTCTATCAGGCTAGCCCCGGCGTGTTTAATCTCAATACCGCGCTGTTGGCTCCCGGTATCATCGATTTCGCCGATGCCATGGAAATCAACTGCCGTATCCTCTATGCCGAGGATAACCTTGGCAATCCTATGTGGAGCGGCCCATACTCCTGGCGTTTCTGGATCGACTACTCCGGTCCCTATCCCGGCGCAACCTATCCCGTCCATGGCGGCGTAACCGCCGGACCGTATCCGACCTTCTCGATGGACATTCACGATGCGGTTTGCGGTATCGTCAATCCGGCCGGTGTGAACATCCGCGTTGCAGGAATCAACTACAACCCGCTCATTCATCCGGGCGTGGATTGGGATCCCTTCCCGGGCGGCGGAACAATCACCGTTCGTAGCGATGCTGTCGGCGTTGCGTGGCCCCACGGCGCTACTGTCAATGTCTGCCTTACTCAGGCTTTCGACCTTCCGCAGTATATCTGCAATGTTTGGGGTAACCCCGGACAGGACTTGCCCTTCTGCTGGAACTTCACGGTCGATAACAACCCGCCGGTTGCCACCGTTATTCAACCTCTGAATGGCGAAGTCAGCGCTTGCGGAAACCTGCCGATCATCATCAGGGTTACCGATGAATACGGCGTCGATCCGACCTACTTCCAGATGATCGTCAACGGAATCGTCATCAACTGGGGCGATCCGAGACTCACTTGGGACGGCACTTTCCTGACCTACACCCCGATTACTCCTTATCCTGAAGGCGTTGTCGAGTGGTCATTAGCCCGCATGGGCGATATTGCCGGCAAAGTCGTCGATACCAGCCCGATTTCCGGCTGGACATTCATCGCCGACTACTCCGGCCCGATCGTTGGCTGGACTTCCCCCGCCATCGGCGAAATCGTTACGAGAGTTCCGGAATTCTTCGCTCTTGGCATCGTAGATCCCGCCGGCATCGATGTCGCCGCGGTTCAGTTCGATGTCGAGCTTTATGCTCCGGGCGAAGATGTTCCGACCGAGGTTTACAACATCACCGAAGCGACCCATCCCGGCGCGATTCTTTTCGATGCTGACCTTTCCGAGCTTTGGCTCGATTTGGCCGCCGCTGGAATAGATTTCGCATTCGAGGCTTGGAATGTCTTCATCGTTGTTAACGGCGCAGACCTTCCCGACTATGTTTGCCCTGCGGCAAACGCAATGGCGCCCTTCCAGTTCGACTTTAGCGTCGATCAGGGTTGGCATGTCGATGTCGAATTCTACGCTGGTGTTTACGATCCGGCTGAGCCTCCGACCGATATGTATGCCTTTGGCGCTTTCGTCGGCGGCACCCCGGAATACGATGCCGGTCTCGACATCCTCCTTCCGCCTCCGCCGCCCACCGAGACCCCGATTTCCTTCATCACTCCGGTTGCCGGAACACCTTTGAAGGAAGATTATCAGGGCCTCGACACGGATTCCTGGAACTGGACGATTTGGACAGGTTCCCAGACCGGATGCATCCACTGGAACCCGGCGACTCTCCCCGCTCTCGGTAGCTTCGTTATCAACGATGTTATCGATATGCGCGGCGTCGATACCTATTGCTTCGGCCCCGGTGAGGTTGTTCAGATCAACGTTACACGTAGAATTCTCGCTCTCTATCGCGGTTGGAACCTCGTTTCAGTCCCCGTAATTCCGGATGATCCGGCGATCGCGGCGGTCTTCCCGATGGTCAATCCGCTCGATGTGTGGGAATACGGCGCGGGTGCTTACACCCATCCTGAGGTCGCTCAGCCCGGTCGCGCGTATTTCGTGCTCTATACCCCGGGTCCCAGCGATCCCGATCCGATTCATTACACGATCCCCGGCGAGCCTGTCGGCACCTATACCCGCACCATTAATGAGGGTTGGGCTACGATAGGTGGAGTCTTCGACTTCGGCGGAGTTCCCGTTACGAGTATCTCGACGGTTCCCTCCGGTTCGATCTCCGGCGATATCGTTTACTATCTCAATGCCGCTACCGGCGGTTATATGTTCGACGACAAGGTCGTCGCAGGCGTCGGTTACTGGGCATACATCGATCCGCCGCACCCCTTCGGTAGCGCGCAGATTACGGTCAACGCCACCTATCGTGTTGGCGCAAAAGCCGATCTCGGAATCACTGAGAAACCCGATTGGACTCTGGACATCAATTTCGAAGGCCCGAGCGCAAGAACACTCACTATCGGCGGCCTCGAAGTCGCGACTAACGGTTTCGACCGCGGTCTCGACATGCTGATCCCGCCGCCTGTTCCCGGCTCCGTCTTCGACGTTTTCATTCAGAGCGAAACCAGAATGGCCAAAGACATCCGCGGCAACGAAGAGTGGACTATCGTAGTTACCTCGATCGAGCCGGTAAATGTCAACTGGAAGGGCACTGCCCCGACCGGTATGGTTCTCGAAGGCATGGGTCTTAGCTACGAACTCGACAGAGACGGCGATGCGGTTCTTTATCCCGGTGTTTACACCGCGAAACGCCGCGTCGATATTCCGACTGAGTTCGCGCTTCGTTCGGCCTCCCCGAACCCCTTCAATGCGGCCTGCGCAATCGCTTTCGACGTTCCCGAGAACATCAAGGTCAGTGTCGAGGTTTTCGACATGCTTGGACGCAAGGTTAACACAATCGTTAACACCGAGTTCAAGGCCGGCACCCACCGTGTTATCTGGGACGGCACCGATGAGGCCGGAAGACAGCTCTCCAGCGGTATGTATCTCTACAGAATGACCGCGGGAAGCTTCTCCGCCAGCGGCAGAATGGTTTATCTGAGATAAACCTGCCCAAAACCAAAATCAAAGCCCGTCGATCTCGGCGGGCTTTTTTTATGGATGAATATTTTTCAATCTTGAAATTAGGCAATGTGCATTCACGAAATCATAAAACCCCACAGAGCTTTGTCGAAACGCCCTTTGAGACGAGCGTAACAGCTTAAACTCGATCTTGATTCATCCTCCCACACACCCGCGCAAAAAAGAACTCGCATGCATATCGCCCTCCCCCCCCAAAAAAAGACGCGAAGGCGGTAAACCTTCGCGTCTTTGCGAAACCTACTTTATTCTAATTTTTAGAATCTATCGTAGTTATCGACATTCTGATATGCCGCCGAGAAAATTATCCCACGGTTCGGATAAACACCGCTTGTAAATCCCTCGACGAATATCTTGCTGTAATTGCTTCCAATTTTGACCGCATATGATTCACCCGGATAAAGAAGCCTTTCATTCGTCCATCCGGTTGTTCCTGCGGAATTGAAAGAGGCCAATCCCGCGATGGGAACGCCAAGGCGTTTAACCTCAGCTGTCCTGTCGCTCCATTCGGTGCCGAATAGCGATGGCGACTTGAGCGCGAGACGATTCGAATCCTCCACACCGAGATAGATATCGATTTGAGTCAGATATGTTAGCTCCATCGGATAAACTATTTGATTGTCGAAATCGATAGCACACATAACACCCGTGCCGCCGGCAACCTCCCAAATCGTGTCGGAGAACCAAATTGTCGGCGATGTATCGACCGTATTCGCAAGTGCTGAGAGAGTCGTATCGCTTCCGACGACCTTAATTGCTCTCACCGTGAAAAAGTGCTTCCTATCGCTGGGTATCCCCGTAATAGTCGTTGCAACGCCTCCAATATGATCCGCTGAAACAAGATATCCCACCAAATCCTCATTCGATAGCCCGCTGAAACCGGCGTTTTCTCGGCGATACACGAGGTAGCCCAAAAAACCGGTTTCGCTCTCATCGACCGAGGCTGTCCAGGAGAGCCTCACAGAATCTTGATATGTAAGATAAACGAGGCTGGTCGGAGGGTCAAAAACCTCCGGCTCGGGCTCCGGTTCGGGATCCGTGGAACTGCACCCGAAAATAATCAGGGCTACAGCGAGAATCAGGAGAGGGAACTTAAACTTGTGCATACTGGCCTCCTTGGCATTGTTGTTTGTTTAATGATTGTAATATAAACATTCCAGCATTAGTTGGCAATAAAAAACCGGACGCCCGAAGACATCCGGTTAGAACAAGCTATATAATCAGCTTAGTTGCCAACTACACGCCATTTTTCGATTGTCTGCATCGTCCAGCGGAAAGAAATAGAATGCTGGGCGGCATCGACTGCGGTAACCTGAATCTTGGCGAAATTGCCGTAGGCACGGCCTTTCTTGATGATTACAGAGTAGGTCTGGTTAAGACCGGGGGTAACATAGTTGGTGTATGAAGCCGCGGCGGTCGAGGGAACGACGGTGAGGTCGTTGTAGGTTGTGGCCGAGACTGCAAAACCGGTTTCGTTCGTGAAGCTTCCACCATAAACATTCGCGCTGGTGAGGTCTTCGTCGTTGTCATAGTAGAAGTCGATATACGAAGCATTACCGGAGGTGAAGCTGTAGGAGCTTCCGGTGCCGGCGGAAAGATTCCAGCCGTAGCCGGAGGGCTGACCCGAAACATAGAAAGCATAGATCATGCCGGTGCCGGTTGTAACAGTCGTAGTCGTATTCTTGACCAGAGGATCGGATTCTTCCGAACCGCGGTAGGCAACTATCTGGTATTCGCCGAGGGTTGGACTTGCATGGGTGTATGTGGTAGCGGTGCCTTCCCAAATCTCGGTGCCGTTGAAATAGATACGGTAACCGTCGAGATCGATAGTGCTACTCGGACTCCATGAGAGAACGAGACTAAGGCCGTCGGTGCCGCCGACAAGCTGAAGCGCGGTTGGCGGAACGAGGTCCTCGGTAGGTTCGTCTTCACAACCGACCATGAAAAGGACGAATGGGACGAGAAGAAGGATTAGGAATAGTTTCTTCATTTTTTTTCCTTTCTATTGTTTTGTTCGATTACTCGACTCTGGCGCCTTTAGCGGTTCCGCCGCCGGCCGGCTTCCCACCACCTGCTGGTTTGGTATCGGCAGGCTTAGTATCGGCGGGTTTGGTCTCCACAACTTTGGTCTCTTTGACTTCTTCGGTCTTGGCCGCTTCGAAATCGTTGATAACCTTTTCAAGCTCGACTACTTTCTCTTCGAGCTTATCGATTCTGGCGCCGAGACGCTGAATTTCTTCCTGCAACGCCGCGGAGCCTTCGGTCTGCATACAGCCCGTGAAGAGCACAGCGCCCAAGACTACTACGAAAATGATAGGCAATGCCTTTTTCATCGTTCCCTCCTTCGAGAGATTAGGTTGTTAATGATGCGTTTTAGCTAATTTAATATCCTGAGTCTCCAAAGTCAACTCATTTCTATATAATAGCATAATACAGACTTCGTGCCGAATTCTGACAGAGATGGACTATTTCACCACTATCTCGCCGTCGAGCATAACTGATGCGCCGTCGAAATAAAGGCTCGGTTTCAGCAGAATAGCGTCGAGATGGCTTCCCACGCTGATATTCCCGCCCATGGATTTATTATCACCGAAAGCGATATGAACCGTCCCGAGAACCTTTTCGTCTTCGAGAATGCTTCCGATTAATTTTGCTTCGTGGTTTGTGCCGATTCCAAGCTCCGCAACATTCCGCGCCTCTTTGCCGTGCGACTCAATAATCGATAGCAGGTATTCCGCGGATTTGCCGCCGGTTATCTTCGTCGCGTAGCCGTTCGCAACCTCGACGCGAATGAAGTCGCTTGGAGAAAGGATTCCGGTGTCGGCTATCGCGCCGTCGATTACAACCACGCCATTCGAGGTGCCCTCGACCGGAGCGGCGTATGCCTCCCCCGCCGGAAGATTCGTGAATGTGCCCGGGTTGCGAATAAGTCCGGTATCTGCGAGACCCTTTCTGCCTTCGAGCGAGAATGTCAGATCGGTGCCGGCAGGTGTTGTAACACGGGCTTCGGAGGCATTTGATATTAAATCGGCCATTTTGGAGGACAGCGCGGCGATTCGCTCGTAATCCGCTTTTAGTGCCCTTTGGAAAGTCTCTTCGAGGATACATGGCAGTGTCGCGCATCTCGCACCCAGTTTGCAGGCGTTTCTGCGGGCGTCGGTGTGGCTCATGCTACGCCAGGTGGGGATAAAAAGGACATCATAGTGCTTCATCAGCTCTGCGACAGCCTCTGGAGGCTCTTCAGCGTGGCTTTTCCGCGGAAGTATAGTTATGATTGCGGCGTTATCGGTCTGTTCGAGAGCGGCCTCGAAAAGCGCATTCCCAACTCTCTGAAGTTTCGTATCGGTTATCACCAAAACCGAATCCGAAGGCTTTACAGCGGCACAATCGACCACAGCCACTCGCGCGGCTTCCTGAAATTCTTTCGACATCTTCACTCCAAATTTATCTATTTTGTGTTTAGCATCAATGGCGCTGATTTCATGTCTTCCGGCAGAATTACGATGGTATTATTCGGCGAATTGACAAGCTGTTTGAGCATTTCGATTCGATACCACTGAATGTAATTAGTCGTAAGCCCTTGTGCAATAATGCGATTCGCCTCGCGTATCCCCTCGGCCTCGACAATTTTGCGCTCCTTTTCGAGGTGTTCTTTCTGAAGAATGAATTCCATCCTCCGTGCATCCTGATCCGCGGCGAGTTTGGAGTCGATGGCATCGGCAATCCTCTGCGGCAGTAAGACATTACGCATGAGAATATTGTCGAGAATGATGCCCCTATCGCCGATTAGCTCCTTTGCGCGTTCGTTGATTTCTATAACCACAGTGTCGCGTTTCACGGAGTAAATGCTTTCCGCGGTATATTTGACCACCACATCGCGGATGGCGGTGCGAAGGGTCGGGCGGATTATTTTCCTCTCGTAATCGACCCCGATTTCGTTGTAAACCCGCGGCGCTAAAGCCGGGTCGAGGCGGAACCATGCGGTAAGGTCGAGACGGACTTTGAGACCCTCGGAGGTAAGCGCGTCGATGGCGTCGTCGCCCTTCTGATAGCCCTCGGCAGAGGCGATGGACATAGTGTATTCGAGTAGCCGAGTGTCCATTTTCACAACATTTGCGAGGGGATTAACCAGATGAAGTCCCGGTTGAATAGGTGTGTTTCTCACCTTGCCGAAAAGCGCCACTACGCCGACATGTCCCGCCGGAATTACAGTTAACGAGGCGAGAAGGATTATCGCGACCACGATTATCACTATCGCGGTGATGACTGTTGTTACTGTTGCTTTTACAGGGCTCATTTTCGCTCCTTTGTTTATTTGCAGTAATTTAATGCCATTTACTGGCAAAGTCAACAGCATTGAATAGGGTCTGTGTGGGCTTTTTTTCTTGAAGGCAGATCTCACACTCGGTCTGATGCAATTTTACACTATTTTACACTATTTGCATGCAAATGTATGCAGATTTACTCTTTTGTCCTCTATTGTATTCAAATAATTTCAGATATATCCCATTCGGTGGCGAGCCGATTGTTCGATCGCTCTGCAAAAAAACCGCAGAAATGTTTCGACATATGTTACAATTTTGTAACACCCTGTTACAATTCTGTAACACTTCGGCGTGGAAGCATTCATCTTCGCGAGTTGTCATTGACCTTGACAGTGTATCTTGAAATAACTATATTTGCGGGTTATGAGTGAAAAGTGCAAAATAGAGAGCGTTGGCGGGCAGGCGGTTATCGAGGGCGTGATGATGCGCGCCGGAGAGAATATCGCGACCGCGGTGCGCCGCAAAGACGGCCGAATCGAGACCAAGACCGAGGTTCGGAAAATGCTGTCGAAGAAAAATAAGCTGTTCGGCCTGCCGATTATTCGCGGCGCGCTAAACCTTATCGATATGCTATCTGTGGGCATCTCCTCGCTAAATTGGTCAGCGGAAATCGCCGAAGCCGACGAACGCGAAGCCGCCGGTGAAGAGGCGAAAAAGACCGCGACATGGCCCTCGATGATGCTTGGGCTCGTTATCGGAGTCGGGCTGTTCGTTCTGCTTCCGATGTTGCTTTCGAAGGTTTTCGGATTCGAGAAGCATGCCTTTTTGTTCAATCTTATCGCCGGCGGGTTTCGGTTGTTGATATTCTTCGCTTATCTTATTGGAATAAGTTTTCTACCCGATATCAAGAGGCTTTTCCAATACCACGGCGCGGAACACAAGACTATTTTCGCCTTTGAAGAGGGAATGGATGTCTCAGTCGATACTGCGCGCGGGTTCACGACGCATCATCCGAGGTGCGGGACGAGCTTTATTATCATAGTCGCGGGGCTCTCGATTCTGTTTTTTGCCCTTGCGGATTCGCTGATTGCGCTGATTTTCGACTACATCCCCCCCATTTTGATACGTTTCGCGATTCATCTTGCGCTTTGGCCTTTGCTTGTGGGCTTTTGTTACGAAGCGCTAAAATTCTCCGCCTTCCTGTCGTCGAAATTCCGATGGGCGAGGTTTCTTGTTTGGCCGGGGCTTTGGGTTCAGCGCATTACAACGATAGAGCCTACGGACGAGATGCTCGAGGTCGCGATAGCATCGTTAAAAGCCGCTGTCGGGCACGAACCGGAAAATATAAATCCAACAGATACGAGCGCAAATGCTACTGGATAAGCTAAATTCGCTTCGCAAACGTTATTCGGAGATTGTCGAGGAGCTTTCCAAGGTGGAGGTGCTTTCCGACCAGCGGACGGCTTCGAGCCTTGGCAGGGAGCTTAGGAACATCGACAATGTTATGCCGCTCATCGACGAATATGAAAGCTCGTTAAAATCAATCGACGAGGCGAAGGCGATAATCGCAAAGAGCAACGATGGGGAGCTTGTCGAGCTTGCGCGCGAAGAGCTTTCGGAGTTCGAGGTGCGAATCGACGAACTCGAGCATGAGCTAATGATGGCCCTTATTCCGCCCGATCCCGACGACGGCAAGGACGTGATTGTTGAAATCCGCGCGGGAACCGGCGGCGAGGAGGCCGCGTTGTTCGCTTCCGAGCTGTATCGGATGTATATGCTTTTCGCGGAGCGCAACAGACTGAAGGTGAACAATCTCGACTCGAACCCTACGGAGCTGGGCGGTTTTAAGGAGGTCGTTTTCGAGCTTATCGGCAACGACGCCTATTCGCTGATGAAATTTGAATCGGGAGTTCATCGTGTTCAGAGGGTTCCCGAGACGGAATCCGGCGGTAGGATTCATACCAGTGCGGCCTCGGTGGCGGTCCTTCCCGCGGCGGAGGATCTCGATGTCGAGATTAATGAGGAAGAAATTCGCATCGACACATTTAGAGCCTCCGGTGCCGGCGGACAGCATGTTAACAAGACAGAATCGGCGATTCGAATCACGCATATTCCCACCGGCATTGTTGTGAGTTGTCAGGATGAAAAATCACAACACAAAAATAAGGCGAAAGCGCTTAAGGTGCTTCGAAGCCGAATTTATGCGGCTGAGCTTGAAAAGCGGTCGGCGGAACGCGCTCATACGCGGCGTTTGCAGGTGGGTTCGGGCGACAGATCTGATAAAATTAGGACATATAACTATCCACAGAATCGAGTTACCGACCACCGTATCGGGTATTCGGCTTACAATCTGCCCGAGGTTCTCAACGGTTATCTCGACGATCTAATCGAGGCGCTCAAACGCGCCGATATGGAGGACGCGATCAAAGAATTGGGTTAATCACCCTTTTGTTTAAGCGCGGCTTTCACTAATTCCCTAAACAACGGTTCCGGCGTTTCGAGACGGCTAAGAAGTTCCGGGTGATATTGCGTTCCGAAGAAGAAGGTGTGTTCTGGCAGTTCCATTATCTGCATGATATCGCCTTCTGGCGTGGTTCCGGAGAAAACAAGCCCCTTATCTTCGAGTTGTGGGACGAATTCGGGGTTAACCTCATATCGGTGTCGGAATCTTTCGCGGATTTCGGATTTGCCGTAAATTTCGCGTGTTCGGGTTTTATTTTTGATGCTGACATTTTGGCCGCCGAGGCGCATTGTTCCACCCTTTCGGGTAACATTTTGCTGTGATGGCAAGATGCAGACAACCTCGTTATCGACCTCGCCGCCGTCTTCGTTAACCTCGGTTGTGTTCGCGCCACCTATTCCGCAGACATTTCGAGCGAATTCGACCACGGCGAGTTGCATGCCGTAGCAAATTCCGAGGAAGGGAATTCCCTTTTCTCTGCAATGTTTGATTATCTCGATTTTGCCCTCGATTCCGCGTGCACCGAAACCTCCGGGGACTATTACGCCGTCGATGCCTTCCAAAGCCTCATCGGTGGTGATTTTACCGCTTTCGATGCGAGTTGTTTCGAGCCATGCGATTTTAACTTTGCAGTCGTTATGTGCGCCGGCGTGTGTCAGGGCTTCGATAATGGAGGCATAGCTATCGTGAAGGCGTGTGTATTTGCCGCAGATTGCGATTGTAACCTCGCTGTTTGGTTTTAGAATTGCATCCACGAGGCGTCGCCAGTTGTCGTGTCTTGGTGGGGAATATATGTTCAGTCGTTTGTGGAGAATCTCGGTGAGACCGTCGTCGTCATAATTGATGGGGATTTCGTAAACCGTTCGGACATCCTCGCCTGAGATTACGGCCTCGATGGGGACATTGCAGAATCGGGCTATCTTTGCTTTGATATCGGGTTCGAGCGGCTTTTTCGACCTTCCGATGATGACATCGGGGAATATTCCGCGTTCGTTGAGGAGCTTGACCGATTGCTGTGTCGGTTTGGATTTTTGCTCGCCGACCGTGCTCGGGAGGGGGACATAGGTTAGATGGACGAAGACGACGTTTTCCTTGCCCTCTTCCTGAGCGAGCTGGCGAACGGCCTCGATGTATAGCTCGTTTTCGATGTCGCCGACTGTGCCGCCGATTTCGATAAGGCATATGTCGGCTTTTTCTTCGTCTGCGATGGCGTGGAGCCATGATTTGATTTCATCGGTAACGTGGGGAATAAGCTGGACGGTTGTTCCGAGATAATCACCGCGCCGCTCTTTGAAGAGTATCGACTGGTAAACTTTGCCCATTGTCAGGTTCCAGTCGAATTTGCATGTAACGCCGAGAAACCGTTCGTAGTGGCCGAAATCCATATCGACCTCGCCGCCGTCGTCGAGGACGAAAACCTCGCCATGCTCGATTGGGTTCATCGTTCCTGGGTCGGTGTTTAGATAGCCGTCGCATTTAATTGGTATGATTCGGAGTTTCGAGCCGAGAAGATGGCCGATGGAGGCTGTCGCGATGCCTTTGCCGAGGCCGCTTAGAACGCCGCCGGTGATAACGATGTATTTCGTTTTCTTTGCCATTTACGCCTCTTGTTTTTTTGGTTTTTTCTAAGATAATAGCATTGTTGAAAAAGAAAAAGGGGAAATCGGCAAATTTCCGGGCGGGTGTGTGGATTTTTTGGGAATTTAACCAGATGTGGATTTTGATTTTTCCGTATGCGATTGTTATTTATGAAGTTAGTGTGGTGTAGGTCCTGATTGTGGATTTTGAAAAAAAATTTTTCTTTCATGGTTTCTCTCGAAGCCGCCCCTTGACAATGTGTGTTCGAGGCATTAGTTTTATAATGCGAATGAACCCCCATCGACCGAGGAGTAGAAATGGGAAAAGAGACCTTCGATATTCTGATGTTGCATGGCAGACCGGCTTCGGGCAAATCGGAGATAATCGACTATTTGAAAAAAACTTCTGCGCCGAGACGGACGCATCGTTTTCATATCGACCGATTCGAGGAAATCGACGATTTTCCGATGCTGTGGACTTGGTTCGAGGAAGATGATATTCTCGAAAAAATGGGGAAACCGCGTCTTCACACGACTTCTGACGGATTTTTTAAGGAAGTTCATATGTGGGATTTGCTCATCGAGCGGATTAATCTTGAATATGGCAAGCGTTTTCGGGATGTCGATGGTTATCATGATTTTTATACGACGATAATCGAGTTTTCACGCGGGACGGAGCACGGCGGATATAAATATGCCTACAAGCACCTTTCAGAGGAGATTCTTCGCCGGGCGGCGATTCTTTTTATCGATGTCAGTTACGAGGAATCTTTGAGGAAAAATCGGAAGCGGTTTAATCCTGACAAGCCTGACAGCATTCTGGAGCATGGACTCGACGACGACAAGATGGAAGCATTATATAAGGATGTCGATTGGGATGAATTTGTCGGGGGCAACCCAAGTTATGTCGAGGTTAAGGGTGTTCGCGTGCCATATGTAACTTTTCCGAATCAGGACGATATAACGACCGGGCGCGGGGATGCTCTCGGTGCTCGGCTCGAAGAATATCTCGGCAAACTTTGGGAGAATTATAAAAGGCGGTAGTTGAAAATGAATCTCGAAAGCGTTGAGCTGAAATTTCCCGAAGGTGCGAATATTATTCTCGGGCAATCGCATTTTGTGAAAACGGTCGAGGACCTTTATGAGGCCATGATGAATTCGGTGCCGAATCCGAAATTCGGTATCGCTTTCTCGGAGGCCTCTGGAGCACGTTTGGTGCGTCATATCGGCACAGATGCCGAATTGGAAAAGCTTGCGGCAAAAAATCTTATGAATGTCGGCGCCGGCCATTGTTTTCTGATAATTATGGAAAATGTTTTCCCGATAAATGTGCTAAATGCTATTAAAGCCGTGCCCGAAGTTTGTAATATTTTCTGTGCGACCGCGAATGTGGTTGAGGTTGTGGTTGCGAGGCGCAATGATGCCGGCGCGATTTTGGGGGTTTTCGACGGCAATTCGCCATTGGGAATCGAGGACGATGAGGGAATCGCCTGGCGGATGGATATTCTTCGGCGGTTCGGTTACAAAGCCGGGAGCTGAAGGTCGAAAAGTGTGCTGAAAAGCTCGAATCTATAGGCGGTGCGGGGTTTTCGGTAGAAAATTTCGTGGCGATTGCAGTTCTTATTTTCTTGTCTCTCTCTATTTTTTCCCCCCTATATTTTATCGGCGAGGATGTTCCTCTGATTATGACGGGCGATGGTCTCGATTTCGGCGGGGCGATGGCAAGAATCTGGGGAAGCAGTCTTACGGGCGAACGCGGCGAAGGCGGTCTTTATCGCCCTTTGATGCTGACGATATTCCATTTCGAGCGGAAAATTTGGGGGCTGAATCCGGCGGGGTATCATCTTGTAAACATCCTGCTGAACACGCTATGCACGGTTCTGCTTTATTTTATCGCGAAAATCTTCCTTAAAAAGCCAATTTACGCCTTTCTTACGGCGTTATTGTTTCTCTTTCATCCCGCCCATCCCGCAACGGTTCATTGGATAAGCGCGCGTGGCGATTTGCTTTGCACGGCGGGTTATCTCGGGGGGATTTTGTTCTCGCTTCGGTATTTGCTCGGCGGCGATAGATTGAAGATTATTCTTGCAGGTATATTTTTTCTTGTCGCCTATTTTAGCAAAGAGATGGCGATAACTGCACCTGTGGTTGCGGTTCTTGCGGCTGTTTCGGTGCCGGTCGAAGCTCGTAGAGGAAGCGTTCGATGGGTTTTTGCGGTTTCCGGGATTATGGCAGTCGTTTTTTTGATGGTGAGGGTGGCGTTTCTTGGGATGTCCGCGGCTGGAGGCGGGGATTATTACCTCGCTTTCGGAAGATTTTTCGCGGTTAACGCGGCGAAGGCTTTTGGATTTCTGTTTATCCCCTTTGGGCATGAGGGCGCGGAACAGTTTATGTTCGCGAACAGAGGGATTTTTCTTGCGATTGGTGTGGTTTTTATTTTGGTGAGTTTGGGCATTGCCTTTTTCGTTTTGCGGAAGAATAGGACCGCGCTGATTTTGAGTCTTGGCGTTGTGGTGTCGATTCTACCGGTTATGGGGATGGCGATGCGGTGGCATATGTATTTGCCCTCGGCGCTGATGGCTTTGACGGCAGGTGTTCTGCTGTTTAAGAAACCGCCGAAAGCCTTTTCGGTGGGGATTTACGGACTTGTGCTCATTCTTTTCACGATTGGTTTTGCGATTCTGCGAAGCCATATCGCGAGAAGCTCGGATTTCGCTCGTGAGCTTATAAAAAGGGGAACCGAGGTGCTTGCCGCGAATCCTGAAGCGGAGGGGTTTGTATTCATGTTGTTGCCCTCGAAAATCCATCGAAATTCGACTTACACCAACGGTTATGTTCCGACATTGCAGGCGGTCTCCGGCGATAAAAGGCCTATGGTCGAGCTTCTGCCGTCGGTGCATTATGGTGATTACCGCAGTTGCGAATTCGAGTTTGAAGGTTCGAGATTGGAAATCACGCTCGATTCGGCGCAAGATTATATCGCGCCGAGAGTTAGGGATTATCTCATCGGAAAGAGAGGATTTTCCGCGGGGGAAAAAATTCATACCCAAGACGGCCTCGAACTTGAAATTGTCCAGATAAATGAAATTGGGAGAGTTTCGTCTGTAAAGTTAGATTTGGCGCAGGAAATTTTCCCGAGTGGGGCGCGTTTTTTTATTTTTCAGGGCGGCGATTGGCGTGAATTCTCTACAAATAGCGGCGCGGAGGATGATTTCGGAATAGAATCGAAGTAAACATTTGTTCTCTTTTTTGCTTGAATTTTCGCGATTTTAGCCTATCTTATGCGGTTATGAATCCTCTGAACGAAAAGGAAATCATTGCCCTCGATTTCGAGACGACCGGCCTCGAGCCTGATTTCGACTCGATAATCGAGGTTGGAGCCTACCTTTATATCGACGGCGAAGTTGCCGGCAGTTACGACACTTTGGTCAAGCCCGACAAAGCGATTCCCTATAATATTCAACGACTTACGGGCATCGACGAGTCAATGGTAATCGATGGAATCGACGAGAAATCGGCTCTCGAAAAGCTTGGAGAATTCATCGGGGAGCGCCCGATTCTCGGACAAAATGTGGGTTTCGACATCGATTTTCTGACGAAACGGAGCGCGAAATATGGCCTTCCGGTTTGGTCGGGCAAACGTATCGACACGAAACCCATCGCGAATTTGCTATTTCCACGGCTTCTGCGATACGGCCTTTCTGATCTCGCACTGCTTTTCGAGATTCGCATGGACTCGCCGCATCGCGCCGGTTGCGACGCACAAACCACCTTCGAGGTCTCGAAACGGCTCTGGCAGACGCTTCTCGCAATGGATGAATCCCTTTTTCAGCTTGTTTATAACATCGGCCGTTCGAGCGGGGATATGGAGCTAATCAATTGGATTTCGGCGGCGAAAAATTGTGGCGGGGTGGGGAAATTTAGCGCGCCTAAGTTCGATGAAACGATGATCAGCCATTTTGACAATATTATCGGCGCGCCCACAGAGCCTGGGGATTGTAAGCTGACCGAGGGGGATGTAATCGGATTTCTCGGCCCGTTGTCGCCGTTAAGTGGTGTGGTTGAGGACTTTGTGGCACGGGATGTTCAAATCGAAATGGCGCAGGCGGTTCTGGACAGCCTCGAATACGACCTTACGCTGGTTGCCGAGGCGGGCACCGGCACAGGGAAATCCTTCGCGTATTTGCTTCCGTCGATTGTTTTCGCCGCGAAAAAGGGGACGAAGGTCGTCGTTTCGACGAAGACGAAAAATTTGCAGGAACAGTTGTTTTACAAAGATCTTCCCTCGCTGAGAGAGGCTCTGGATTTCGATTTCCGAAGCGTGCTTCTTAAGGGTCGGGGGAATTATCTTTGTCTTCAGCGATTTTATCGGCTCGTTTCGGATTATAATTCTCTTCGTTTCGATGAGCGGGCGATGCTCGCGCGTTTGGCGGTATGGGCCGCAGAGACACAATCGGGTGATGTCTCCGAGGCGAATTCCTTTTATTTGAGCAAATTTCTGCCCTTATGGGCGAAAATTAGAAGCGAAGGACCCGCCTGCCTTGGGAACAGGTGCCCTAACCGTAAGAAATGTTTTGTTCAAAAGGCTCGGTCAGCGGTGGTTGACGCGCAGATTGTTGTCGTTAATCACTCCCTCCTTTTTGCTGAGATGGCGGATTCGTCGGTTTTGGGAGAGTATGATCATGCCATTATCGACGAAGCGCACGAGCTTGAGGAGGTTGCGGCTGAGCATTTTGGGGCGAGGGTTTCGAATTGGAATTTCGCGGTTCCTCTTTCGGAGCTTCTTCTGGACGGAATTACGAAAAGCGGTTTTCTTCCAGAGCTGATGGAGCGTTTGAGCGCAAATTTTGAGATTGAAGAGGATTTTCAACTGACCTATAACTCGGTCTGCTCTGGTGTCGAGACATTACGGAAGCTTTCGGAGTCGCTTTTTACTGAAATCACAAACAAGCTGGATCTTTTTTATGAGTGGCGGATTTCGCCCTATTCTCTTCATCAGAGATTTACTGCTGGCGAGGATGTTTTCGAGTTGGTGAAAAACTCGGTAAGGCGTCTTGCAGAGGCTTCTTCGCGTTTTTGCGGCGATCTTGGGATTTTTCTATCGGGGCTTCCCGAGAACGAAGATGACGAGATAGACCGTCTTTCGCGGGAAATAACCGGCAAAATGCTTAATATAAGCGAGGCCGGCGAGGCTTTGAAATTCATGGGCGAGCCTATCGATCCGGATGCGGTTTATTGGTGGGAATCACCGACGAGGCAGGAATCAATAGATTCCGTTATGTGCTGGGCACCGCTGGACATCGCGGAGAGGCTTTTCGAAGCGCTTCATTCTCAGAAGCGGTCTTGCGTTTTCACCAGTGCTACGATGTCTGTCGAAAAGGATTTCGCTTTCATCAAACATCGCCTGGGACTTGATTTGATCGATACTGACAAGGTTTTCGATATTCAACTTGGAAGCCCCTACGATTTTCAATCGCAGTTATTGGTTCTGTATCCGGATTTTATTCCGGATCCGAACGACAAGAATTTTCTTGCTTCGCTTTCAAATTTAATTGCGAAAATAAGCTCAAAGACGCGCGCTGGATCTCTGGCCCTATTCACGAGTTACAAGGCTTTGACGCAAGTTTATTCATTTTTGGCACCAACCCTTGCGGAAGAGGGTATTCTTGTTCTTGCGCAGGGTATCAGCGGCGGCAGAAGCCAGCTTACGCAACAATTTATATTCGATAAGGAATCAGTGCTACTGGGCACGGAATCTTTTTGGCAGGGGGTCGATGTCCGCGGTGATGCGCTTCAGATTCTTTTCTTGACAAAACTGCCTTTCTCGGTTCCAACTGATCCGTATTTTGCGGCTCAATGCGAGCGGATTCAACGCGGCGGGGGTGATTCTTTTCGTGAATATGCGGTTCCGCGCGCGGTGATAAAATTCCGACAGGGGGTCGGGCGTCTAATTCGCGGCGAAGAGGATGTCGGTGTTCTTCTGCTTTGCGACAAACGTCTTGTTACAAAGTATTACGGGCAGGCCTTTACAAACTCCCTTCCGGTGGATTTTCAGAGGGTTTTTTCGACTGAAGAATTAGTGGACAAGATAACTCGTTTCCTTTAATTTTTCTTTCGCAAAGCCGTCAAAGTATTATTCTTGCTGGATTCGCCTTGTGGCGAATTTTTTTTGGGAAAAATTTCAAAATAATACTTGACAGGCATTCGAGTATCAATATAATGAGTGGATTTCGCGAGTCTATATATTCATTTAACGACCAATCGCTGAGGAACAACGGATGACGCTACTAATTTCGGGCAAAGAACTTGCAAACTCAATGAAGGAAGACTTGCGTGCCCGTATTCAGAAGTCTGGCGGAACTCCGGTGTTGGCGGCTGTAATTTTCGGCGGGGACGAAGGAAGCCTCGCATACGCGAAATCCAAGGCAAAAAGCGCGGAGAAGCTGGGCATCGATGTCGAGATTATCCATCACCCCGAAGTCGATTCGACCGCTGAAGCTCTTCTCAAACTCGAGGATGTTTCCACCGATTCGCATTTTCACGGCATTATTCTTGAAGAACCTTTGCCAAAAGGCATCGACCCTTTCCCGCTTCGCGAGGCGATTCCGCCGGAGAAGGATGTGGATTGCACCACATCGGCCAATCTCGGAAGAATAATTAGCGGCGATCCTTTGTATTATCCGGCGACTCCTATGGCGGTAATCGAGCTTTTAAAGTATTATAAAATCGATACGGTTGGCAAGCATGTCGTTATTATCGGACGAAGCCGAACTGTCGGCCTTCCCCTTGCGAATATGCTTCTGCGAAAAGGCCACGGCGCGGATGCTACGGTGACGGTGTGTCACAGCAGAACGCCAAATATGGCGGAATTGACCAAGCAAGCCGATATTTTGGTTGTTGCTATGGGCAAGGCCGAGTTTGTCGGAAGGGATTTTGTTTCTGAAAAAACAGTTGTTATCGATGTTGGCACGAATTATACGGAAAATGGGCTGGTCGGCGATGTAGATTTTGCCGATGTTGAAAATTATGTTGAGGCTATTACACCGGTTCCCGGCGGAGTTGGCCCGGTAACTGTGGCAGGTCTTTTGACTAACGTTTATGGAGCATTTCTAAGACTTCGTTGAAGTGCACGAAAGGAGTTCACAGCATGAAGATGAGCAAACAACGGAAAATCGCCAGATTCGATGAGAAATACAAAGATCTGGGCGGTTTCAAGAAATTCGAGGAGATGGTAAAGGGCCTTTCCACTCTCGAAGAGATCGGTCAGCACTTCGGTTTCAGCCGTCAGAACACTGCCGGATTGTATCGGAGCTTTTTCGGCGAACCATACAACAAGATTCAATCGAAGCGCAAAGACAAGCGTGCGAAGGAAATCAAGCGCCGCTCGACTGATCTTAGTGCAAGGTTTAAGGAATATGAGAAGCTCGGGAAAGAGCGTTCGGCTCAGAAGACTTACTACACAAGAATTATCAAAGAAAAAGCAGAGAAACTCGGGATGGAAGTCGAGCTTATCGCTAACAGAAACAGTGCTGTTAAGATGAGAATAAATGACAGCTTTGTCAACATTTCTGGAACGAATACCGAGACTATCTATCACATTCCGCGGAAACGCAGGCCGAGTATTTATTATCGTTTTGCGATTACGAGCAAGCCGGTGGATTATTGCATTTTCGTTCTCGATCTTGGCGAGGAAGAGGACGAAGAACGCTATACCTATTATATCATTCCTTATGAAATGATTAAGCATTTAACGTTAATCACATTGAAGGACAGATATTCGGATTACCGCAGAAAGAAGAACGGCGATCCCCCAAGCAAATATGCTCAATTCCGCAACGCATGGCATCTGCTTCAGAAGTCTAAATAATCGATGAACAGCGTTGTTTCGATCGTCAGAACGGAGGGCTATAATGCTCTCCGTTCTCGTGTTTGCGAGCTTATGGACAATCTTGGCGGATGGGAGAATTTTGTTCGTTCGGGCGATAGTGTCCTTCTGAAAGTGAATCTTCTTTCTGCGAGACAGCCTGAACGTGGCGTTACGACACATCCCGAGGTTGTTCGCGCGGTTGCTGAGAGTCTTCTGGATTTTGGTGCGAAGGTTGCTCTCGGGGATTCTCCCGGTGGTGCGGACAAGGGGCTTGAGAGGGTTTTCCGCAATACTGGAATGATTGCGGTCGCGGAAGAGCTTGGAATCCCGTGGATAAAGTTCGAGACAGCCGGCACGAGGCAGGTTAGAATCGATGACCGCTTAACTCTTTTTCTTACGGAGGCGACCTCGGATTATGACCATGTGATAAACATGCCGAAGCTGAAAACTCACTCGCTTACGTTATTCACGGGCGCGGTGAAAAACCTTTTCGGTCTCGTTCCGGGACTTCGGAAGGCGACCTATCACAAGCTATTCCCCTTGCCAAGCGATTTTGCGAGAATGCTTGTTGCGGTTTATGAGCAATCGCCGGTAACGCTCCATATCATGGACGGTGTTGTTGGAATGGAGGGCAATGGGCCATCCAGTGGGGATTTGCGCGATTCGAATCTGCTTCTCGCTTCAACCGACGGTGTGGCGTTGGATGCGGTCGCGTGTCATCTTATCGGCATCAAAGAAGGTCGTGTAAAAACGACCCTTTTCGCGGATAAGAAAGGTTTGGGCAACGGGAAACTCGCAAATATCGATATTGCAGGCGGCAACATCGAGGATTTCGTTCTCGAACAGCCTTTCAAGCTTCCGCCGATGATGCCCGAGGCGGTAATCCCATCGTGGATTCTGCGGTTTTTCGCCCGGTTTATAAAATACCGTCCCATTCCGCTCGACGAAAAGTGTATTCGTTGCGGCGTTTGCGCAAAGCATTGTCCTGTCGATGCTATTCAAATGCATGGAAAAGAATTGCCGGACTTCGATTATTCTAAATGCATCACTTGTCTTTGTTGTATGGAACTTTGCCCCGAGGAAGCTGTCAAGCTCGATCTCAATTGGATCGCAAAGCGTATCGCCTAAAAGGGGGCATCGTCCGCCGAAGGCGGAAAGCGCTCGCGACGAACACCTTTCCCAGAAAGAATTACATATTTCTCGCCGCGAGCGCTTCTGCCCCGCGCTTTATGTTGTGCAGTTATGTTTAATGATGTAATATGAGTTTTTGCAGGGCAATTGTCCGATAAAAAAAGGGTGCGGGGCGCGATGCCCCCACTGTGTGTTACGGAAAAATTGCTGGAATAGGATCATCGAAAGATTGAAATTCGAGGGTCCGGCCTTCGGGGTCTTTCGCCCAGAAATGGTAGATTTTGTATTCTTGGTTTTCGCGCGGCGGGGCGTCTGCGATATCTGATAGCATGGAATAAGTCGAATCGACTTGTTCTCTATTGCTGAAAAAGATTGTAATACAGCCCTGCGCGTCCGAAAAATTCCTCTCACAGAATCCAAGCAAAAGATTGTCTGATCGGAAAATAGCACACCCGCCCTGATCGAGCCAAAGTTCGAGGCCGAGTTTATCCAAGTAGAACGATTTTATTTCAGCATATTTTTTTGTCGCGAAAAAGATGATGCCGGCCATGATGGCTATCCTTGGGGGTTTTTCGCGATATTTTTTTCTACGATCTCGCAAATGAGATGCAGAGCGACACTGTGGGCGGTTTGAATTCGGGGCGTGGTGGACGCTTCGATGCAAATTTTGATTTTTGATAACGCTAATAGCGGACAATTGCGATTCGGGCCGGCAAGTGAGATGACGTCGATGCCGAGACACTGCGCACATTCGGCGGCTCGGACCACATTCGCGGAGAAGCCGCTTGTGGAAATAGCAACGAGCACATCGCCGGATTTGCCCAGGGCTTCGAGTTGTTTTGCATAGATTTCCTCGAATCCGAAATCATTCGCGATTGCTGTAATTGCGCTTGTGTCTGTTGTAAGTGCGATTGCCGGAAGAGGCTTTCTGGAGACGCCTAACCCAAGTTTGCCCACGAATTCTGCGGCTGAATGTTGAGCATCCGCGGCGCTTCCGCCATTTCCTACAAAAAAGACCTTCCGTCCCGCCAGAAAGGCCTCGGTTATAGTCTTCGCGGCGTGGAATATAGCCTCTCGGGAATCCCGCAAAGACTCGATCGAAGCAACAGATTCTTCGATCGACCTATCGAAATCAAATTCGTTCATGTTATTTTGTTCCAATTGTTAGATCGAAAGTATGACGCGCCGGCAACCCTTCGCGCTCCATTCTGAAAGAATAGCCGAGGCCGAATTTTGCGAAACCGGCGTCATAACGATATCCGAGACCAGCAGTGAATAAACCGTCGTCGAGGCCAACAGCGATTTCGCCATTCTCGATTGGCTCGTAAGCCGCGCCGAAACGGTATTCCAGATCGCCACCGTCATAAAAACCGATTTCACCGGTAATCTTGCCGGAAATCTGCTTTGGTGCATATGCCGCCCCGACACGCGCATATCCGGCGATAGGTTCATCGACAGTCGAGCCGGAACCGGAGCCATAGAGCGTTTTTGAATCCCACTGATGTTCCATCGCGATATTGGTGTAGGCGGCTCCAACAAGCAACTGACCTCGCAGAAGGCGCAAATGCGCTCCTACATCGAACCCGGCCATGTAGGACATGGCATCGTGAAGCCTGGTTTGGACATATTTCGCGTTTGCGCCGATAGTGAATTCTCTTGTGATTATTTTCGAGAATGTAAGAAATATCGCTTCTTCGCCATATAAAAGCATTTGTGTATGGTTTCCGCTGATGTCTCTTCCATCGATTTCGCCGGCGTCGGCATGCACCCAGGTCAGCGCTACCGCGGCGTCGTCTTTGAGATTGCCCGCCGCGCTGATGTAGTAAAACCACCTGTCCAACGCGAGCATGGAGTATCCCGAAGAGCCGCCCCAGCCCTTGAACATCTGCAACGAAGCCGGATTAAACCACCCCGAATTTGCCTCTCCGCCTATCGCGGTTCCGCATCCGCCCATCGCGGTCTGTTTCCATCCCACGGGCATGCGAAGAAAGACCGTCGTGCGGCCGGTTTCGGCAAATGTAATCATTGCACATAATGCGATTATTATAATAATATAGTTTAATTTCATTGTCATTTCACAATCATAAGTTTGCCCCAGAAATCGCCGTCTGGAGTCGTTATTTTGTAAAAATAAAGGCCGTTTTCGGGGTATGAGCCGTCATCGAGGATGCCGTTCCATTGAACGCGGGTCTTTTTGCCCTCGCCGAAAACCGGCTCGTAATCCGAGATTCCGGGACTGTCGAAGCTGGCTATCGTGCTAACTTTCTTGATGTTATAATCGAAAAGTTCTATTTCGAGCTCCCAGTCGGAACCTTTGGTAAAATCTCCCTGAGGCTCGAAGACGAAGAAACACCCGCCATGCTTTCTTGGGGAGTATGGATTCGGGTAAACATAGACAAAGTCGCTATTTGCGGTGTATCCGGCCTGTTGAGAGGCTTCCGAAGGGTCAGGAAAGTGTGAAAGTATGAACCATGTTTCGTAATCAAGCGAATCGGGGGCGATTGCGATGCCCTCGGTATATGTCCCGACAAATATCGCATCGCCGCAGTGCGTAACGCTTACGACCTCGTTGTTTAGGACATCCACGGGCAGATTTGTCAGAAGATCGATTCCAGAAATCGAAAAGGTGTCAGCCGAATCATAGCCCGTGCCGAAAATTCGCGAAAGACCATGGGTAGTTGCCGCCCAGAGCGTATCTCCGGTAAACCCCATATTCCAAGCGACATAGGAAACGCCCGTTTTTCGCCAAGTTGAACCGTTGTCGAATGTATAGGAAATAGCGTCGTAACCGCCGTCGTCGCCGGTCGAGCGGGTGCACCCGAAAAAGGTGGTTAACGCAGGACTGTATTGAAAATCGATCGAGATGATCCAATTTCCCGAAATTTTGCCCTCGGTGGTCAGATCGAGATTCCAAACGACATTAAAATTGCTGATAGAATCGACCACAAAGGAGTCCTCGTCAAACCATGTTGTATCGAAAACGGCCACCGACTCTGGAACCCAATTGCCGTTGACATCGAACCATCGCCACGCGAAATCTCCTTTGCGCCCGGCAAAAAGACCGCGCGCGCTTCCAGCCCAAATCAAGGGCGGATCCGTGCTTGTATCGACCGCCACAGAGAAAAACCTGTGCGCGAGCTTAGTGAAATTCAGGGAATCACTGCCGTCAACGAGAAGTTCTTCCCAACTGCGTCCGCCGTCGGGGGAATAGAGCAGGCCGCCGTAGAAACATGCGGCGTAAATGCCCGTGTCCGCGCCCTCCGGGACGATTGCGATGTCGTAAGCGAGCTGTCCGATTCTGCTTGCGCGCCGAACATCCTGATCGACGAAGCTGTCGATATGAGTGAAAGTAGCGCCGTTGTCATAACTTGCGTAGAAACCATTGCCTGCAGGAAGGGTTCCGTTGGGGTCGGAGGGGTCGGAGGCGCTGTAACTTTCAGCGGCGAAAATCCACTCGCCGAGAACCGCGAGGGCTGAGAAACCTCGGCCTTCGAGCTTGGATTCCCATGTCGCGCCGCCATCGCGCGAAACAGCGATACCGTTGCCGGTTGAGACCCAGATATCGCCGTTTGCGGCATTGTATTCGATGTCGCCGATGGCATTCGAGGGGGGGGAATCGTTGCCTGTTGAAAGCACTATAGCCGGGGTGTTCGGAGTAGCGCTATTGGGGAGTTCGAGAAGCATAGGCACCGCAAAGAGTGAGGTTACGGCTATCGTCAATATCACAAAAAATCTCTTCATATGTTACTCGCGTATCAATTTAAGCGTTTGCTCGACAATTTCTTCGAGCTTCTCGGGGGTTTCAGCCTCTGCATTTAATCGAATGAGCGGCTCTGTGTTTGACGGACGAAGGTTAACCCACCATGTTTTATCCGATATTGTGATTCCATCGAGATCATCAATCGAATACCCTCTGTTTTCATAGTATTTACGGACTTTCGCGATTGTCGCGTCGCGGTTTTCGACTTTCGAGTTAATTTCGCCGCTTCGGTAATAATGGTCAATCTCCGCGATAAGCTTAGACAGAGGTTTTCCAGCGTCCGAGAGGAGTTCGAGGCAGAGTAGTAGAGCTATGAGACCGCTATCCGCGAAATAATTCTCACGAAGATAAAAATGTCCTGAGTGCTCGCCGCCGAAAATGGCGTTTTCGCGCTTCATTATCGGTTTTATTATCGCATGGCCGACACGGCTTCGAATCGGCCTTCCTCCCATTTTTTTAATGATTTCCGGCACGGCGCGACTGCAGATTAGAGCATAGACAACGGCCTCTCCCGGATGCTTTTCGAGAAGGCGTTTGGCGACGAGAGCGGTAATCATGTCTCCGCCGACCAGCTCTCCCTTTTCGTCCACAAGGAAAACGCGGTCGGCGTCGCCATCGAAAGCCGCGCCGAGGTCGATTGAAGGTTCGGAGGCGATTTTCGCGCGAAGTTCGATTGTGTTTTCCGGTTCGATGGGACTTGCGAGGTGATTCGGGAAGGAGCCGTCGAGTTCGAAAAACATCGGCACAATCTCGCATGGAAGGTGTTTGAACACAGTTGGAAAGGTTTTTCCGGCGATACCGTTGCCGGCGTCCACTGCGATTTTAAAAGGTTTAATTTTCGAGACGTCGATAAAGCTCAGGCAGTGCTGTGCGTAAGCTAAGTCGATGTTTTTGACTTTGATTTCGCCGCGGCGGGATTTTGCTTGTATCTCGCCCTTTTTGACGAACTCCTTTATTTGGGGCAAACCATCGGTGCCGGATAATGGAACCGCGCCGGTTTTGCATATTTTGAAGCCATTATATTCGGGGGGATTATGGCTTGCTGTTATCATGATTCCAGCGTCGGCGCCGAATTTGCCAACCGCAAAATAGATTCCGTCGGTGGAGACCATGCCCAAATCTACAACATCCGCGCCGGCGGAGGTAATGCCGTCTGCGAGAGCGTCGAAAATAGAATCGCTCGATACCCGCATATCTCTGCCGACATAGACCTCGCGACAACCGAGGTAATCGACCAAACCAGCGCCGACCAGCCTCGCGATGTCCTCGTCGAGCTGTTCGGGGTAAATTCCGCGTATGTCGTAGGCTTTGAATATCGATTCGTCGAATTTCATTATGCTCCTATTTGATTCTTCAGAATGGGTCCTTGATGCTTTTTCCGGGGGGAAGCGCCCATCCGAGTTTGCGATGAAGGACGCCGTAGAAACTTCGAGAGTGATAATGGACAAAATGCGCCGAGAAAATAGCTTTTTGGACGATTATTTCGCCGCGCAATGGCATTTCGAGGCCGAGCTGTCCGTCTATGGACACTCGCGGCAATTCTCTACTGTCGCAATGATACACGATTCTGACAATCTCGTCCGCGCCAACAACGACAGGGCGGATTGAAAGCGTATATGGGCTTAATGTGATAATCTGGAAGGCTTGCATCTCGGGGGATATAATTGCGCCGCCGGCGGACATGTTGTAGGCGGTGCTTCCGGTGGGGGTCGAAACAATGAGGCCGTCCGCGGCGACCTGTGCGACAAGCTGACCGGAAACATAGATATCGAGATTTACGAAGCGTGGGCTTTGGCCTCGGTCGAGGACAATTTCGTTCAATGCGGTTTGGCGTATTCCGTTATTGGGCATGAGGATATCGAGCATCATGCGTGAATCTATGGAGTATTTGCCCTCGATTATTTCCGGGACGACGGTTTCGATTTCGTCAGCGTCGAGTTCTGTGAGGAATCCGAGTCTTCCGAGATTGATTCCGAGAATTGGGATTTCTTTCTCTCGAATCGCTCTTGCCGCGGAGAGCATTGTGCCGTCGCCGCCGAGGACGAACGCGATATCCACATCGGGTGGGGAATCTCGCTCGAAGCCCTTCATTCCGATTAATTCGGCAGAGTCCTTTTCGATGAACCATTCGACATTCGAGGCGTAGAGAATCTCAGCGAGGCGCCGTATATATCCTTCGATGCCCTCTTTGCCGACATTACAGATCAAGGCGGCAGTCTTTATTTTCTTTTCGAACACTTCCATATTTTTCTCGAAGCAAAATATAGGCCATTCAACGAAGGCTTGCAAAGGGAAATTTTTCTGTTTGATCGAGATAACTCATAAAATAACGGAGGCACTGTTTCATAACCATTAACATGGTTTTGGAACATAGTTCTCCTCGAACAAAAAAATACCATTACGCATTTTTTTATTTGACAAAGGTCGAAGCAGGCATATATTATGACGGCTCGCGAATAATCCCTGCGGGCGGGCATTAATGCGAAGCGACGCTTCGAGCCTCGGGTGCGGGAATCGCCCTCGCGCAAACGGCGACGAAAATAATAGAGAGTTACGCGACCTATAGAATAGGAAACGACAATTTTTGGGCGATTAGCTCAGTTGGTTAGAGTACTTGCTTGACATGCAAGAGGTCACTGGTTCGAGCCCAGTATCGCCCACCATAAACTCGAGGGCGCGTATGCGTCCTTTTTTTATGAGGCAATTATGGCTGATGAGATAAAACTTAGACTTCCCAATGGCGATGTTCTCAGCTTCGAGAGCGGAGTTAGCGGAGCTGAAGTCGCCCAGTCGATAGGCGCGGGGCTTTTTAAAGCCGCTATCGCTTACGAAATCGATGGGGTAAAGCGTGATATGGCGATGCCTATCGCTAAATCCGGCGATTTCAGAGTACTGACCTTCGACGATGGCGAAGGGAAGCATATTTTCTGGCACTCGACTTCGCACATTATGGCAGAGGCTGTGCGGGAGCTATTCCCCGGAACCAAAGTGGCTATCGGCCCGGCAATAGAGCAGGGTTTCTATTATGATTTCGACCGCAAAGAGCCATTTTCGCAGGAGGACTTGGAGGCCATCGAAGCGAAAATGCGCGAGATTATCGACCATGGACGAGCGTTCCAAAGGTGCGAGGTTAGTTGCGAAGAGGCTATCGAGCGCTTTGAAAAAGAGGGTGAGATTTACAAAGTCGAACTCGTGGGGGAAATTCCGCTTGGTGAGACTGTAAGTTTATACACCTCGGGAAGTTTCACCGATCTTTGCAGAGGGCCGCATATCCCCGATGCTAAGATGATCAAGGCTTTCAAGCTTCTTTCCGTTGCGGGGGCATATTGGCGCGGCGACGAGAAGGAGAAAATGCTTCAGCGGATTTACGGAATCAGTTTCCCGAAGAAATCCATGCTGGATGAATATCTCGAAATGCTCGAGCAGGCACGCGCAAGAGATCATCGCAAACTGGGCAAGGAACTCGATCTTTTCTCGATAAATGAGGACATCGGACCGGGGCTGGTGCTTTGGCATCCCAAAGGGGCGATTGTTCGTCAGGTGGTCGAGGATTTTTGGCGCAGACGCCACTGGGAAGAGGGCTACGAGCCGGTTTATACTCCTCTGGTCGGAAGAGCGAAGCTTTGGGAAACATCGGGGCACCTCGGATTTTATACCGAGAACATGTATCCCTCGATGGAATTCGAAGAGGGCGGCGCTTATTATGTTCGTCCGATGAATTGCCCTTTCCATATTGCGATTTATAATTCGCAACTTCGCAGTTATCGCGATTTGCCGATTCGATATTGCGAACTTGGCGCGGATTACCGCTACGAGCGGAGCGGGGTGCTTCACGGCCTTCTGCGCGTGCGTGGGTTCACCATGGACGATGCGCATATTTTCTGCACACCGGATCAGATGGTTGAAGAGATTCTGCGGGTTTACAATTTCTCGCTGGATATCCTTCAGAGCTTCGGCTTTACCGAGTTCGGGATTTATCTCTCGACGAGGCCGGAGAAATCGGTCGGCGCTGACGAGTGGTGGGAAAAGGCGACCGTAGCAATTCGCGAAGCTCTCGACAAGAAGGGTCTTCCTTATAAAATAGACGAAGGCGGCGGCGCATTTTACGGCCCGAAGATAGATATTAAGGTAAAGGATGCTATCGGGCGCGAATGGCAGACAAGCACCGTTCAGTTCGATTTTAACGAGCCTGAGCGTTTCGATGTTACTTATATCGACGAAAAGGGGGCGAAAGCTCGGCCGTTTATGGTTCATCGCGCGCTTTTGGGAAGCCTCGAACGGTTTTTTGCCTGTCTTGTCGAGAACTACGGCGGCAATTTTCCTATGTGGCTGGCTCCGGTGCAGGCTGTTGTTATTCCGGTATCCGAGAAATTCGAGGAATATGCGAGATCGGTTTATTCCGAGCTTCGCAAGAAATATATTCGCGTGGAGTTGGACAACCGCCCGGAGACTATGGGGTATAGAATTCGTTCGGCGGAGACCGGCAAGGTGCCCTATATGCTTATCGTGGGCGGGCGCGAGGAGGAAAGCGGTTCGGCGAGCCTGAGAAGTCACTCTGATGGCGACCTCGGCGCGATGCCTATCGAACAGATAATCGAGAAACTAACGGCGGAAAGCAAACCGCCTAAATGATAACTTTTATCAGAGAGGTAAACTATCAAGAAGAACGACAAGAACTCCGAGAGGATTAACGAGCAGATTCGTATCTCGCCGGTTCGTGTAATCGACGACGAGGGGAACCAAGTCGGCGTCCTCCCCACAAGTGAAGCATTATCTATGGCTTACAACCGCGGGCTCGATTTGGTCGAGATACAGCCGACCAGCCGTCCGCCGGTTGTGAAAATCATGGACTACGGCAAATACAAATACGAGCAGACAAAAAAGGCTCGCGATGCGAAGAAAAAACAGCATGCTCAGGAAGTCAAAGAGATGCGCTTTTCGGCGAAAATATCCGACCACGATTACGGCTACAAGATGAAGCATATCAGGGAGTTCCTTCTGAATCGCGATAAGGTTAAGGCCTCGATGAGATTCCGCGGGCGCGAGATCACCCATGTCGAACTCGGCAAAGAAATCATGGAAAAACTGAAGAAAGACACGGACGATATTGCAAGGGTCGAGCAGGAGCCCAAACTCGAGGGCAATACGATGACTCTTATGCTCGCTCCGGATCCAAAGAAGATCAAGGATTACGAACGTTTGAATGCAAAAAAGGAAGCCGCCGAGAAAGCGGCCGAACAGGAAGGATAGATATGAGCACAAAGAACAAAATCAAAACACGGAAGGCTGTCGCGAAACGGTTCAAGGTTACCGGCACGGGCAAAATCTCGCATCACCGTTCGGGAACGATTCATTTCGGAAGGCGCAAACGCGGCAATCGTAAACGTTCTCTTCGGACGGTCTGTGTTCTGCAGGCTTGTGATGCAAGGGCAGTTCGCCGCTCACTCGGAAAGTTAAAGTAGTCGGAGGTTAATTATGCCAAGAAGCACAGGAACAGTAGCGGCGCGTAACAAGCGCAAAATGTATCTGAAAGCCGCCAGAGGATATTGGGGATCGCGTCATCGGCTCTATCGCACAAGCAGGGAAATCGTCGAAAGGGCGTGGACCTTCTCATACAAACATCGCAGAACCAAGAAACGCGATTTTAGAAGGCTTTGGATTGCACGTATCAACGCCGCGGCGCGTAACGATGGGCTTACCTATAGCAAAATGATCCACGGTCTTAAGCTTGCTGGAATCGATCTTAACCGCAAAGCGCTTGCGCACCTTGCGGTTACCGACAGTGAGGCTTTCACGAAGCTGGTTCTAATTGCGAAAAGCCAAGCATAAGGATGATCGATAGGCTGGAAAAAATCTATGAGGAGGCGCTTTCGGCGCTGAAGGCCGCCTCCTCGCAAGCCGATTTGGACGATATCCGCGCGAAGTATCTCGGGCGGAAGGGTGAACTTGCCGATATTATGAGCTCTCTCGGATCGCTTTCCAAAGAGGAAAAGCCGATAGTCGGCAAGGAATCCAACCGGATAAAAAACGAGCTGGAAGAGCTTTTTCAGAAGCGGCTCGAAGAAATTAAATCCGGCGCGCAAATTTCCAAACAGGCAACAACTAAGGGCGGACGATGGACTCCTGCGGATATCACACTTCCGGGGAGAAGCCCTATCGTTGGGAAACGCCATGTTTTCCGTGCGATGTTGGACGAGATTATCGACATCTTCTACGGGATGGGGTTCTCATTGGCTCTCGGCCCGGATGTTGACACTGCGCACAATAATTTCGATGCATTGAACACGCCACAGGATCATCCCAGCAGAGATATCGGGGATACATTTTATTTGAAAGGCAACGGCCCGGACGATGCGAATCCCTATCTTCTGCGCACACACACAAGCCCTGTGCAGGTTCGGACTATGATGTCTCAAAAACCGCCGGTGCGAATTATCGCTCCGGGGAGGTGTTATCGTAAAGACACTCCCGACGCCACGCATTATTTCAGCTTTTGGCAATGCGAAGGGCTTTATGTCGATAAACATGTTACCATGGCGGATTTGAAGGGCGTTCTTACGGCTTTCGCGAAAAAATTGATGGGGCCGAAAACGGAGATTCGTTTCCGTCCGCATTTTTTCCCATTTACCGAACCGAGTGTGGAATACGATTTCACCTGCATATGCGGCGGAAGCGGATGCAAAGTTTGTAAGGGCACCGGCTGGATAGAAATTTCCGGCGCGGGGATGGTCGATCCCGAGGTTTTCCGTGCGGTGGGATACGATCCGGCGGAAGTCAGCGGCTATGCTTTCGGAATGGGTGTCGAAAGGGTCGCGATGATCCGCTACAACATCGACGACATCCGTTTGCTCTATTCAAACGATCTGAGGTTTATCGGGCAATTCTGATGAACCGCTTCAAATCTTGAAGATTCGAGTTGTGAAGCTCGAAAAGCCGTTATTGCAAAACCGCGATGACGGTTTTTTTTGTATCGAGGGTGATTCGGCGAAATTGGCGATTCTATTTTTCTATCTCGATTCCCACAGGGCAGTGGTCGCTCCCTATAATATCCGGAAGCATAAATGCCGCCGAGATGCGCTCCATGAAAGGCTCGTCAACCATGAAGTAGTCGATACGCCAGCCGATATTGCGTTCACGGGCACGTGTGCGGTAATCCCACCATGAATAGGCGACCTCTTTTGGGTGAAGCTCGCGGAAAGTGTCAACCAAGCCGGATTCTATGTATTTATCGACCCATTCTCGTTCAATGTCCATAAATCCCGAGTGGTTGCGGTTCGACTCGGGGTGTGCGAGGTCGATTTCGTTGTGCGCCGTGTTGAAATCGCCGGTTATAACGACATGCTTTCCGGATGCGCGAAGTGAATCGACGAATTTTAATAATGCGGCGTAATATTCGAGTTTGTATTTTAACCTTTCCGGTCCCATTCCGCCATTTGGGAAATAGCAGTTTAGTAGAACAAAATCGCCGAAATCTGCGATAACAGTTCGGCCTTCCGAATCGAATTTCGGGTCGCCGAAACCGTCGAGGAACTTTGGCTGGGAATCTCGAACAAAAGTTGCTACTCCGGAATAACCCTTTTTCTCGGCGTGTGACCAAAATGCTCGATATCCAAATGGCGACAGCAGTTCGTCGGGAATTTGATCGGCCTGAAGTTTTGTCTCTTGAATGCAGAGGACATCGGGTTTTTCGGAGCCGAGCCAATCGAGAAATCCCTTTTTAAGCACCGCGCGAATCCCATTGACATTCCACGATAATATTCTCATCTAAAAACCTTTCATAGGTGGATCGATAAGTCCGATTGTGAACTTCACAAGCTCGTCGAGAAATTTCTCGAGGTCGCCCTTTTCCCAGATTTCGCGAAGAGGGTAATAGGCCTCGAAATCTCTTGAAGTCAATGTTCTACGGGTTTTGTGCTTGGAAGGGATCACCGGTTTGTATTCACAAATTTTGGACAAGCCGAACCGCTTTTCGAGGCCCTCGAGTTCGAGGCCGATGTAGCTATTCCTGTGATGATGCAAGCTTATCGTCAATACAATCGATGGGTAGGGCATCATTTCGCCGGCAATAACGCGTCTATACGGGCAAACATCAACACAAAACTCGATACTGAAGTCGTAATTCAGTTTTGCTCCGAAACGCGGAGAGATGCTTATTTTGCGGTCATAGGCGTATGTTTGCCAGTCGCATCGAGTTGCCGCGCGATGGAGAATCGTTTGAAATCCGCGTCTCGCGGCGAGGGCTTCCGTTGTCAACTCGCCTTTGACAGGCTTTTCCATGAGAAGTGGTTTAAGCTCGATCGTTTTCTGATAGGGCAGAAGGAAAAGATGCTTGAACAGCTCGAAAAGCTGTTTTAGGGATTCATCCTGCGCGGCGAGGATTTCGATAATCTCGCCCAAATCGCTCCAGAGCGGGTGTCTGTCGCCAAACGTGATAAAACGTTCGCTTGCATAACAGCTCGCGACCAAATTGTGCGGTGCAGGTGCCACAAAGGCGAGATAATGTTTGAGGCCGGTTTTGCGTTCTTCGTCGGCGCAGAGTCGAAGATAACGCTCGACCTGATCCTCGCCCTCCGCGGAGTCGAGTTTGTGCTCGAAAATAATTCGGGAATCTGCACCGAGTGTCAGTGCCATATCCGGCAGATCGCTTCCAGTGTAAGGCTGGACGCTGGTCTCGACGTTTTCCTCCGCGAACATCGAGCACTGCACAACGACATTCGATAGGAGGAAATTCGCCCATTTACGCGCGAGAGTGGGGTTTTCGTGAAGAAAAAAAGCCACGAGGTTTGTGAGAGTATTCTCCGGCCCGATTTTGGATTCCGCCGCACGCATGGCGGTTCTGCAGGGATTCGGCGGGAGATTATGTCGATACAGCGAGTTCATAGCCATAAAATATAAGCACCTAAGGGCGAAAGGCAAATGAGGATTTTTTCTCGTAGCTTTTCAACGCTGATGTTTTGGAAGCTCGACTTCCTCTCATCCAGCCCCAGCTGAGCTTTTGGCGCAATCCCATGGTATAGCCGAAATTATACGACGAGAGTAGAATTGCACTCTCTCAGGGCGATGAACAGCTCAAAAAGTCGGTTCGATTACTCGTCCTGCCGAAAATTCTCGTCCGAAAGCCGAGCACAATCAGCAAAAAGGCGCGAATGTTCGGCAAAAAGCCGTGTTAGCCTATCAAAAAGTTGCGTCGATCATGCGAAAAGTCGGGAATGATGCAAAAAAAGTTGCGACATGATATCAAACAGTTCCTTTTTGACCATCTGTCGCGGCTTTTAGATTGACATACGCGGCTTTTTATAGATATGGCACGGCTGTTCGATGATATGGCGCGACTTTTCGAGTGAATGGCACGACTGTTTGATGGCCGTCTGTGGCGGTTTTGCCATATTTCAGCACTTTGAAGAGCGCACTCTCCCCTATCCACCTTCAAGTCTCAATTGCCCTAACCTATTTCGATCATTCGGCGGATTGCGGTTTCGGCGGAGGCGCGGATTTCCTCGTCGAGTTTGACCTCGTAGAAGCCCATTTCGAGGCATCGGGCGAGTTTGGCGAGGGTGGTTTGTTTCATATTGAAACATATCGCGTCCGGTTTGAGCGCGGACACCTGTTTTTCGGGCAACTCGCGGCGGATGCGCTCTATCAGACCGATCTCCGTGCCGAGGATGACATGCGAGTCGTGGTCGCGGACATAGTTGAACATCGCCGAGGTCGAACCCACTTCATCCGCGGCTTTGGCGACAATGTAGGGCACCTCGGGATGCACCATTATCGTGGCGTCGGGGAATTTCGCGCGGGCGTTTTCGATGTGTTCGAGGCGCATCATCGAATGGACGTAACAACCGCCCTCCCAGAGGATCATGTTGTCTTTGCCCAAAGTCTCCTTGACCCATGTTCCGAGGTTGATGTCCGGCAGAAATATCACCGGTGCATCTCCAACGGATTTGACTACCTCCAAAGCGTTGCCGCTAGTGCAACAGATGTCTGTAACGGCCTTGACTTCGGCTGTGGTGTTGACATAGGAGATGACAATGTGGTCTGGGTGCTTTTTCTTGAGTGCGATGACGTCTTCCATGTTCGCGCCGGCGGCGAGAGGGCATCCGGCGCTCTTTTCGGGGATATAGACCTTTTTTTGGGGCGAAAGAATCTTCGCTGTTTCGGCCATGAACATTACGCCGCAAAAAATGATGACGTCGGCGTCTGTGCCCGCGGCGACGCGTGAAAGGCCGAGACTGTCGCCGAGATGGTCGCAGACCCGTTGAATGTCGTCGCGCTGGTAGTTGTGGCCAAGTATGACGGCGTTTTTCGCGGCTTTCGCTCTGCGGATGCGGTCAATTAGCTCTTCATGGGTTAGTTCCGAGTATTCTTTTAGCGACATCATTTCAAGACTCTTTCTGCAATAACTTCATTAATCTATGCAATATTTCATCCGGCTTTTCCGGCTGTAATTCGATTCGAATGTAATATGTTGTCAGGCGCGGTTTTATGCCCGCGAGACGGACCGCATCCTTTTCGGTTGTGATTAGGATGTCCGCGCGGTTCGCTTCCGCGAGGGATTCTATCGCATGAATATCGCCGATTTTGAACTGATGATGGTCGCGAAAGTTTTTGTTTGCGGCCACTTCCGCCCCGAGGCAGTTAAGTGTTGCGACAAAGCTTTCGGGCGCGCCAATCGCGGAGAACGCCACAACCTTTTCGTTCTCGATGGCTTTCCATGGGATTTTGACGCCGTCGAGGGTGAACAATCCGGCGGGAATTTTTTCCGCACGAAAGACTCTGTCTTTCAAATGGTTAAACTCGATAGGGATTTCTTTGCCTTCGCCGACGAGGATTATTATATCTGCTTCTTCGATTCGCCATTTGCCGTCGCGAAGCTTACCGAGTGGGAAGAGATGACCATCGGATAGAGGATTGTCCGCCGGGAAAAGGACGATGTCCGCATTACGGTGCATTTTGAGGTGTTGGAATCCGTCGTCGAGGATGAATATCCGTTTTTTGCCGGTGCCTATTTCCTTTGCCGAACCAAGTCGATCCTGATGGACTACGATGGGTATGTCAATCAAATGAGCCGACATCACTGCCGGTTCGTCCCCTGCGAGACGAGCTTCGGGGATGTCGCCGAGGATGAATAGGCGGTCTTTCACGGAGCGTTTGTATCCGCGCGTGAGGATTATCGGGTCGAACCCGCGGGATTTTAACTCGCGTGCGAGCCAAATTACGCATGGTGTTTTGCCGGTTCCGCCGAGAGCGATGTTGCCGACGGAAATTACGGGAGCCGGCGCAGATTTGGAGTGCAAGAATATTCCCCATCTGTAAAGCTTCCAACGAATGAAGCTAATCGCCGCGAAAGCCCATGATATTGGCGCTGTAAGCCATCTCATGATTCGATAAATTCCTCAAGCGCTTTGTGATATTTTTCGCGAACACCTGCCATAGATTCGACAACTTTTCTTGCCGAAATGCCGTTTTCTTGACGTTCTTGGGGATTTTCGAGCAAGTTGATTATTTCATTGGCAAGTTCTGTGCCGTTAAACACGGTTTTTCCACCGTTGCCTTCGATTAAAGCTTCGTAGGCCTCGCGATTAGAGTCGATGTGCTCGCCGAAAAGCACCGGAATGCCGAACCATGCGGGTTCCAAAGGATTATGGCCTCCGTATTTTTCGAGAGTTCCGCCAACGAAGGCTATTTGCGCGGAGGCATAAAATCGTAAAAGCTCTCCCATCGTGTCAATAATGTAGATGCCTATTTCTTTCGGCGGGGATTGAGTTTGACTTCGGAGAGCGAATTTTAAACCAGCCTTTTCGAGGAAGGATATGAGCTGTGGGACGGTTTTTAGATGGCGCGGCGCAAGGATTTGCAGAGTTTCCGGCGAAGACTTTGCCAATTTACAGCAGACATTTATTATGCTTTCATATTCTTTGGGGCGAATGCTTCCGAAAACCACCGATGGCCTTCCGAAATCTATAGGGTCTGCGTTTCCGGGGAGCGCGGAAAATTTCAGATTACCCAGAATCTCGATTTTTGCTTCCGGAACGCCGGTAGAGACGAGATTTCTTGCATCATAATCCGATTTCATCAAGAAATTATCGATCGAGTTGACAACCGATTTGAAACCTCCGCCGAGGCGTCTCGACCATTTTAGTGTGGTCGCGGAAATTCTACCGTTGGCCATAATAATTGGAATACGCCGCCTTTTCGCGGTCAGGATTAAATTCGGCCAAAGCTCTGTTTCGACGATTATTAGCGCTCGCGGATCGACGCGGTGGAAAGCTATCGCAACGAATAACGGGTGGTCGAAGGGGAGAATCGCCGCGTTGTCCGGCGTTGTGAGGATTTTCTCCAGTCTGCGGCAACCCATTTTTGTTGTCGATGTTATCATTACGGGGGTGTTCGGAGTTATTTCGTGAAGAATATCGCGGAGAACAGCCGCAACACCGGCCTCGCCGACGCTCGCCGAATGGATCCATATCGGCCTTTGAAGGCTTTTCGGAAGGAATCCGAGGCGATGGGCAAGGCCATGCCCGCCAATCAGAACCCAGATTATGAGAATCGGCCATGAAACTATAATTAAAAACGTCAATATTATGTCGAGGAGGATAATCAGGTTGGCCTCCCTTGTCTGACCGACTCTTCGGCGAGGCGGGTTACCTCGTCGAGTGAGATTTGAAGCTCCTCGTTTATCTCCTCGGGATCGCGTTTTTCGGGGAATATCGGCTCTGACTGGCGTATTTCGATTCTCGAAAAGGGTTTCGGGATGATAAATCTATCCCAGCTTCTTAGCCGCCAGCTCCTGTCAGACGCCGTAGCGACAGCAATCAGCGGTGCATTGCCGAGTCTTGCGGCGGCAGAAGCGCCAATCTGGGTGACTTCGGGCGGGCCTTTCGGGCCATCGGGGGTGAATGCGACATACGCACCCTTTTTGAGTTCGGTCAGAACTTCGCGCAAGCTCTGAAGAGCGCCACGAGTCGTGCTTCCGCGAATCGTGCGGAAACCCATGCGATCGAGAATTCGCGCGATGATTTCGCCGTCGAAGCTTCGCGAAACTAAGACGACAATCCCGCGATTGCGATAATAATATACGAGCGGCAATAATCTTGCGTGCCAAAATGCCCAAACAAGCGGCGGGCCTGCCTTTTCGGCCTCGGCATTAACGAATTTCACACGCCATGTGAGGCCGAAACAATAAATCAATGCCGGGATGAGCGTCCCGGCGAGGAGGAGATAAAATCTTTGTTTTAAGCTATAAGTTTGCATCCCATAATAAGTTAGAAACCTTGGGGAATATTGCCGGATTGCCCGCGAGTATTTTGTCGTTGTGAATTTTCCACTGCGAGCCGTCGAAAAGACCGGTTTTTCCACCCGCGCATCGGACAAGAAGCTCCCCTGCGGCGATGTCCCACGGCTTCAGCCCCAATTCCCAGTAAAAATCGAAAGCACCTGCGGCGGTGTATGCTAAATCGAGTCCCGCACTTCCCGCACGGCGAATTCCTCTGCAAACGGTTGCGATTCGGACGAAATTTTCGAGGTTGGATTCTCCGTCAAACCCGCGATTGTAGGGGAATCCTGTCGCGGCGAAGGTTTCTTCGAGCTTGAATGTCGAACTGACCTGCAACTTGACATCGCCAACGAAGGAAGCTGTGCCATCCGTCCAGAAAGTCTCATTGCGTATAGGTTCGTGAATTACACCGAGTTTCGTCTCGCCATCGATTGCAAAGGCAATGATAACACAAAAAAATGGGAACCCGCAAGAGAAATTATTCGTGCCGTCGAGAGGGTCGATGATCCACTGGGCACCCGAAATAGCGGTCTTCGGATGGAATTCCTCGCTGATAACCGATTCGCCAAACTCGCGCTCGATCTCTTGGAGGATGAACTCCTCGGATTCGATATCGGCGTCGGTTACTGTCTCTCTCTGCGATTTCATTCGCCAATTCTGCCGTCCGCCGAAGTGCTTCATCAGGATTTTCCCGGCCGAGACGGCGGTGCGTTTCACAAATTCTGTCCTATCGATGATTTCCGACATTATCGTAAAAGCACAGCTTTTGTAGTTGTATTATTTGAACCGCTCGACACGCGAATGTAGTAAACTCCGCTTGGAAGGCTGTCTGCTGGCCGCCAATGGGTTATGCCATCTTTCGAGGAATCGATTTTATCGACAAGCCTGCCGCTTAAGTCGTAAATCTCTATTTCCGCGATCGATAAGCCTGTTTCGATTCTGCAAACTGCATTGAACGGGTTCGGATAGACCGAGATCGAGTGCCTTTGGGGAAGCTTACGCGGCTCTTCAATCGAGATAAACTGCATACCGAACCACTCGAAAATTTCCTCGAGAAGCTCGGATAAATGCAAAAATGCAATTCCGCCGAGGGCTTCGATTCCGAAACCGAAGAGCACGGTTTTGTTCGTGCCGTTGAAAGAAGCCACAGCCGAGGTTGCACCGTCGGAATATTGGAAAATGGCCTCGCCCGATGTCGGGGTAAGTTTAGTAAGTCGCTCAGGGCGTTGGTTGCCGGCTCCGGGCGCGCCGAAAAGGGCGATCTGGGCATCTACAAAGTCGAGCCATGGGTTAGACAATCCATCGAGTATCACCGAAGCGCCGGTGGACAAATGATTCGCGCCAAATCGGCTCGAAAGAAAGCCTGGAGCGAACTGGTGGGTGAGTTTCTGGCCGGTTAGAATGACATGCCCGCCGCCGTCGAGGAATTCGGCAATTGCGGAGGTATCGTTATCCGAAATCGCGTTGCCGAGTGTGTCGCCGCCGGTAAACCAGAGCATCGCGGGATAATCCTCAAAAGAGGTCGGTCTTCCGCGTGTGAGCGTCTGGTGGTAAACATATGTTACTCCGAGGCGTTCGAGTGCCTCGCGGAAAAATGGGGCGATTTGGCTGAAGGAGTCCGGGTCGTCATCGACGAGCAGAAGTTGCGGATGGCCGACATAGATGTCGAAAGTGTCAGCGACCACAAGCGGCGAATTATCAGCGTAATAGGTAACGCAGAGTTTGGCCATATGAGGTATAAAACTGGGCGGGGCTTCCATGATGAAGGCGTCGCCGATACTTGCCTCGCCGGGAGGAATATTCGGGGCGAAGGTGCTCGTCGAGTCTATTATCGTCGCAGTTTGAGGGCCGACGAAACGTAAAACAGCCCGAAGTCCTTCGATATTCGGCCAGGCGAAGCTGTCGTCGGCAGTGATTTCGGGTGTTATTCTAAGTTGTTCGCCCTCTTCGAGATAGCTGTCGCCGTCGCCGATGTCCTCCATGCGATACACAGCATCGAAATTCGGGAAGACCCCCGGGCCAATGCCGTGCATGTGAAAGGCCATCAGGATGTCGAAGTAGTTCGGGGTGCCATTGGTGAGGTCGCCGTCGATGTCGTCGGTAAAAATGCACTCTGGAACGAAGCCGTGAAAAGTGTTCGGCGTGGCGTATCGAGTAAAATGAATAAGAGTGTCGCAACGACCGACAGCGATGCGTTTGCGTAAATCCCAAAATGCACCGCCAATGATTCTTCCGTCGGCGTGAACCTGCCCCTGCCAATCCCGTGGGTATTGGAGGGTGTTTTCCATGGTGCGGAACATTTGCGAGCCGCCGCGTTGGCATTTGTAGCCTACACGTGGGTCGTCGTTATTTGTGCATGCGAAGTAATCGCTGAAGGCCTCGTTCATCGCGCCGGATTGGCCGGAGTAGGGAAAATGTGTGCCCTCATACATCGAGCCGGTGATGCCGTGAGTGTATTCGTGATATATGATGTTCGAGAATAGCGCGAAATTTCGTGTTGTCATTCCGCCGACGCCGTAATTTGTAGCATATCCGTCCCAGAAGGCGTTTTCGGTGGTTCCGGCGATACCGGCGCGGGCGGGGACAGCATAATCGAGCGCGGTTAGCGGCGGATCGAGTCTTTCATAGTATTCGTGTATGTAAGTTGTGTGGTAATAAAGATTTACCTGTGCCGAATCCGCCCAATTAACGCTGAAAACGAAATTATGCTCGCGCGGAGGTGTCAGCCATGCTTGATAAACACCATTTTCGCCGACATTGTTAACGACCTCTGCCCATTGGCCGCGAAGATATGCTTTAAGGGGCATCTCCCAGCTAAGTATCGTCGAGAGCATGTATTGGCCAATTACATCGGTTCGGCCGTTGTTGAAATAATTGAGGTTCATGTCGCCGAACTGAAAATCGCCCTGCTCGAAGGGGTCGTCCCAATATCGAGGCAGATAATCGATTTGGGCGTTTCCCCAGATGTCGTAGAAGTTTACGAGGCTGTAATGAAACAACGGCGCGCCGTCGATTGCGGAGATATAGCAACGCCATCTTTGGCCGGGGTTTCCGGAGAGGTCGATTCGCCATGCGAGACGGCCGATGGTCAGCATTTCATCGAAATCCGGCCAGAAAATCAGGTCGATGTTTTCGATATTGCTATGTTCGATGTATTTATTTTTTGCGATCGAGATTGCCTGAGTTTGCTGAATTATGGGAGTTTGGCCGTCGAAGACCGAGATTATTTGTGAGCCGCAAAAGGCGAGTCTTCCATTGCCAAAGATACGGAAATCGACTCTTCCGCCTTCGACCGGTATGCCGTTTTCGGATTGGATATAGGTTATCCACCATCGGCCGAGGCGGTTTTCGGCACCAAGCAAGGTTATTTCGCGCGAGGATATTTCAAAAATCTCCGGATTATTATCGACGAAGGAGCGGCAGTTACGGTCAAGCTCTTCTGCGGTTTTTCCGGCGATGAAAACCGGTTCCGGCGGGTAATAATAAGTCGCGCCGTTAAGGCCGGGGATTCTGCCGGTCATCGCGCCGTTTTCAACCGAATAGGCGACATCGGGAATTTCGAAGTGGTCACCTGTCGGGAAACCCGGGTCGATAAGGGCGTTGGCGGCGCATATCGCGAGAAGAAGAATCGGTAATATTAAACGATACATCTATGCTCCAAAGTTCCAATTAAATCTATTTAATATAGACACAATAATACGGATGTCAACGCCGAGTTGTGTTTGAACCTATCTGCTTTAATTGCTTGCGGAAATTGCGTGAATCGGTTATTTTATATGCATCAAATGGAGGAAAAATGAAAAAAACGGTGTTCGTTGTTTTACTTCTTGGTTTAAGCTCGATGTCGGTTTTCGCGGAAAGAGAATTCGACCTGAATTTCGGGGTTTGGAATTTCGATAGGGAATCGACCCGATTAGGTCTGGACATCTCTGTTGGAGCGGGTTACAGTGTGCCGCTTAATTTGAATAAAAAACCCGCGGATTTCGACATCGCAGAAAATTATGACCCTGTTGTGCCGACAATAATCGCGCGTGCTGGTCTTGGAGCTTACAGCTACGGCGATGTCCCCGAGATAAATGGACAGATAGCGCTCGAATACATCCGCACGGCTTATGAAAGCAACGATGCGAACCTCGTATTCAATGCTTTCGGCATTTCGAACTCTTTCTCTGTGCATCCGGCAGAGCATATTTCGATTCGGCAGGGAGGCGGCTCGGGGCTGTATATTCTCTCGATGGATCCCGATAACTCGGTAACCGGCACTTTTGCGGATTATACTTCGGATATCGAAGCTCGAACCGGCAAGCCGCATCTTTATTCGGGCAAAGAGCTTGGTTTTGGGTTTTATTTGGGCGACACGCCTTTTATGGAGATTTCTGCCGATGTCCGCGTAGATACCTACTATCCTCGCTACATTTTTTGGCCGGAATTTGCCCGTGGGATGGTTTATAGCGCTATCGAGAGCGGGTTCAACGGCGCGGCTAAGGGCACGGATGTTTGGGCGCTCGGTCTTATTGGACCGGTCGTAACGACCGCCCTCGAGGTCTTCAATCTGAATTTCTATCCTGACAAGGTCGGTGAGAAGCATCAGCATGTCGTTACACCTTCTCTTACAATAACTATCCATTTCTGAGAACATGTTTAGGATAAAAGTAAAGGGCGAGTTTTCCGCGGCGCACCGTATTTGCGGTTATAATGGCGATTGCGCGAATCTTCACGGGCATAACTGGAAGGTGCAGATTTCCATTTCGGCAACGGAGCTTGACGAATTGGGAATGGCGTGCGATTTCCGAGTCGCGAAGAATATCCTGCGCGAAGAGCTTATGAGATGGGATCATCATTATCTCAATGATATGGAGATTTTTCGCGATAGTTGCCCGACCTCGGAACGAATCGCGAAGGAGATATTCGACAGTATATCGTCCAAACTGCCTTCGCATCTTAAGCTCGCTACAGTCGAGATTTTCGAATCTGACACTTCGAGCGTGGAATACATCCCTTCGGAGGAAGCGTTTTGATACCTTTGAACGACATGGTCGAAACGCTTATGGGAGAGCTTCCGGAGGTTGGCAGACCCTGTGTTTTGGTGCGCTTGGCCGGATGCAACCTCGCCTGCAAATGGTGCGACACGACTGATAATAAATTCGTCCGCGAAAGATTAACCGTATCGGAGCTTGCGGGGAGAATCCGGTCGACTGGCAGGGAACTTGTCATGATTACCGGCGGCGAACCTCTTTTATGCGAGGAAACGCCAGAACTTATCGCTGAATTGTTGGAAATGGGACTGAGGGTCGTCGTCGAGACAAACGGTAGCCTTCCTTTGGACAAAATCCCTCCCGATGCGATAAAATCTATCGATGTCAAAACGCCATCCAGCGGGCATTCGGAGAGTTTCCTCGAATCGAACTTGAAATTTATAACATCGAAAGACACGCTTAAATTTGTTGTGGCGAATCGGGATGACTTCGAGTGGTCGCTCCGTCGGCTCGATGAATTCGAGTTTTCCTCCGATGCTGATATAGTTTTTTCGCCTGTTTGGGGCGAAATCGACGCGAAAACTCTCGCCGAATGGATACTTGAGACGAAAATGCCCTTTCGGCTTTCGATACAAATTCACAAAATCATAGGGATAAAATAATGCCGAAAAAGCTCAAACGCGCTGTGGTTCTGCATTCTGGCGGCGTCGATTCGACTGTGTCAGCGGCGGTCGCCAAAAGGGACGGTTACGAGCTGTATATGCTCCATTTCGATTACGGCCAACGCACGGAAAGCAAGGAACGAAGCTGTTTTGCGGCAATCGGCAAAGTTTTCGAAGCGAAACGGCAGGAAATTTCGAATGTCCGCTATCTGCAGTGGATAGGGCATTCAAGCCTTACCGACGAGCATATTCCAGTTCCCCACGGCGAACCGGAGGGAATTCCGACGACATATGTTCCATTTCGCAACGGCATATTCCTCGCGATGGCGGCGGCATGGGCGGAAACGATTCGTGCGGAGGCGATTTATATCGGCGCGATGGAGGAAGACGGCCCGGGATACCCCGACACCACCGAGGCATTCATCGAGGCGATGGAAAGGGCGATTAATCTCGGGCGAAAACCCGAATCCCATTGCAAAATCGCCGCGCCGATTATTCATATGACAAAAGCCGAGGTTATCAAACTTGGTATTGAACTTGTTGTCCCCTTCGGAATGACATGGAGCTGTTACGAGAGCGAGGATAAGGCCTGCGGCGAATGTCAGAGCTGTCTGATGCGTAAAAGAGCCTTTGCCGAGGCTGGAATGAAAGACCCGATACCATACAAAAAATAGCGGAGACCGATTTGAGAACTATAAATTTCCTATTCGCAGTGCATCTTCACCAGCCGGTGGGGAATTTCGAGGGCGTTTTCAGATACGCCACCGAAACTGCCTATAACCCTTTCTTGCGGGCGATGAAAGAGCATCCGGAGTTCCCCTTCGCCTTCCACGCCTCGGGACCGCTTTGGGAATATTGGGAGAAGAATAATCCCGAGCTTTTCGACATCATCCGAAAGCTTGTGAAGCGAAGGCAGATGGAACTTCTCGGCGGCGGTTTCTACGAGCCGATTTTGGCGGTTATTCCGCGAAGGGACGCTATTGGACAGCTAAACATGATGGCCGACTATATCGAGGATAATATCGGCCAAAGACCGCGCGGAATATGGCTTACCGAGAGGATTTGGGAGCCGCACCTGCCGGAATTGCTTCGCACTGCGGGAGTTGAATACACCCTCACCGACGATTATCATTTTAAGAGCATAGGTGTCGTTGGCGATGAGCTTTTCGGCCATTACATCACCGACGATGGCGGGCATCGCGCTTTTATTTTCCCAATCTCGCAAGATTTACGATACACAATTCCCTTTGCCGACGCACAGAAAACAATCGATTTCCTTGTTCAGCGAGCCGACAGGACGCACAGCCGCGCACTCGTTTTCGGCGACGACGGGGAGAAATTCGGTCTTTGGCCCGGGACGAAAAAATGGGTCTGGGACGAGGGCTGGATGGCGAATTTCCTTCGGAGCATCTCGGAAAATCGCGATGTCATCAAAATGAGCCGTTTCGACGACTGGATCGACACCCATCCGCCGGTGGGAAATGTCTATCTGCCGACTTGCAGTTATTTCGAGATGAGCGAGTGGACACTTCCCGCGAATCTCGCCGCGGATTTTCACCGCAAAGCCCACGCCCTCGAAGAAGAGGGGAAGATGGACGAATGGCGATCCTTCCTGAAGGGCGGATTTTGGCGCGGCTTTCTGACCAAATACCCCGAATCGGCATGGATGCACAAACGTATGATGCACGCCAGCAAGCAACTTACGGACTCCGGTCTTCCTTTCGGCGAAGGCGCACGCGCTCTTTACCGCGCCCAATGCAACTGCGCTTACTGGCATGGCGTTTTCGGCGGGCTGTATCTCCCCCATCTTCGCAGAGGAATTTTCGATAACATTCTTCGGTGCGAAAAGCTCATCACAAGAAACGACGAGAAATTCGCCATCCGCGAGGATATGGACATCGATGGCTTCGATGAGGTTATTCTTCGCGACGGCGATTTGCAAATATTCCTCAAGCCGGGCGAGGGCGGGAAAATCGCCGAAATCGACCTTCTGAAATGGGAACGCAATATCACCGACACATTCAGCAGAAGACCCGAGGGCTATCACCACCTCGTCGAGATTGCGGACGAGCCCTCGGATAGCGATGGTCAAGCCTCGATTCACGACATCGTGCAGGCGAAAGAAGCGGGATTATCGAAACTCCTGCATTACGACTGGTATAACCGCCGTTTTCTGGTCGATTTCATTTTCGGCGAGGGGCTGACTCCGGAAAATTTCCGCGACGGCTCTTTCCCCGAATTAGGCGATTTCGCGAATCAGCCATACGACATTATCGACGGCCCGAAATCAAACCCCGACGGCCAATCGGTCAAAATGCGCAGGGACGGCGGAATATTCCATGGCGATATCCGCACAAATTTCGCTATTGAAAAGGAAATCATTCTACTCGATGGAGGCGAGGGTTTCGTCGCGAAGTTCAAACTGATAAATCCGAACGATGAAGCTTTGAACATCCATTTCGGCACGGAAACCCATTTCTCGCTGATGAGCGGCGACCATCCGCGCGTGCATTTTCATTTCGACGACGATGACCTGATTAATATTCGCACCGGCGAGCGCCGAGAGTTCTCAGATGTTAGAAGATATGAACTTCACGAGCTTGCCGACGGCTGGAAAATCCTTTGCGTTTGCGATAAATGCGACCTCTGGATGTCCCCAATCGAGACGGTGAGCAACTCCGAATCGGGATTCGAGCGGATTTATCAGCAAACCAGCCTTTTGCATCACTGGAAATTGGAAATCCCCGCTAGCGGCGAAAGAGAAATCGAACTAAAATGGCTAATCGAAGACTATAACGAAACAAATAAGGAGCAATAATGATCGACAAAATCGTCCAGTTGTTGGGCAACGAGGCGGATTATTTCCTCGCCCACAAATCGAGCACTTTCCCGAAAGAGAGTCTGCATTTGCCCGGGCCGGATTTCATCGACCGAATTTTTATACAGTCAGACCGTCCGGCGCCTGTTCTTCGAAGTCTCGGCGAACTTTACGGCCATGGCAGACTCGCGAAAACCGGCTATGTGTCCATTCTTCCGGTGGATCAGGGGATCGAACACACTGCAGGAGCGAGTTTCGCGCCAAACCCGATTTATTTCGACCCGGAAAACATCGTGAAACTCGCAATCGAGGGCGGATGCAACGGTGTGGCTTCGACTTTGGGTGTTCTCGGAATCGTTGCGAGGAAATATGCGCATAAAATTCCGTTCATTCTGAAAATCAACCATAACGAATTGATGACCTACCCGAACAAGCACGACCAGATCCTTTTTGCCAGCGTCGATCAGGCTTTCGATATGGGCGCGGTGGCGGTCGGCGCGACGATATATTTCGGCTCCGAGGAGAGCAATCAGCAGATTGTCGAAATCAGCGAGGCTTTTGAACACGCCCATTCGCTGGGAATGGCGACCATTCTGTGGGCGTATCTTCGCAATCCGGCTTTCAAGGCGGACAAAGATTACCATCTCGCCTCCGATATGACCGGCCAGGCAAACCATCTCTCGGCGACCATTCAGGCGGATATTGTCAAACAAAAACAGCCGGAAAACAACGGCGGTTTCAACGCGATAAAATTCGCGAAAACTCATGAAAAGGTCTATTCCGAGCTGACCACCGACCACCCCATCGACCTTACGCGCTATCAGGTGGCGAACTGCTATATGGGACGCATCGGCCTCATCAATTCGGGGGGCGCGTCGGGGAAAGACGACCTCGCGCAGGCGGTTCGGACGGCGGTAATCAACAAGCGCGCGGGCGGTATGGGGCTAATCTCCGGGCGCAAAGCCTTCCAGAAGCCCATGGCGGACGGCGTCAAAATCCTCAACGCCATTCAGGACGTCTATCTCTGCGATGACGTAACGGTGGCGTAGAGGCCCAACGGCCTTGGTATGCACAAGGGCATGGCGGACGTCATGCCCTTTTTTATTTGAGAAAAACTACTCTTCTCGTGGCAGTATCCCCACCCGCTAATCGTGCCCGCACGAGATATACGCCGGAGGGGAGAATTTCGTCGGGACGCCAGACGAACAATCCCCCCGCCTCGCGTTGCTCGGCACCCCCCTTAATAAGTGGGGCAGAAGGGATTCTTCCTACGATTCGCCCATTCACATCGAACACCTCGATTTCCGCGCCCGCGGGGGCAGTGACTGTTACCGCGGAATTGAATGGGTTGGGGTGGGCGGAAATATCAGGTGTTCGGGGAAGGTTTTGATTTTCTTCGATTGTCGAACTTCCGAGGGAGTCGAGTTTTGCTACGAAGAAATCGTAATCCCCTGCCCCAAATGAAGATACTGCGCCTGCTATTACGAAACCACCGTCTTCGGTAGGGATAACAGCGCTACCTAAATCGTAATTATCGCCCCCGAAATATGTATTCCAGAGAGTGTCTCCTTCTGAATCAAGACGAGATACCATAATATTGCTTGCCGATGATGTAGTAGGCTGAATCGAATTGATTGCTATAAATCCTCCATCGTCTAATAGCTTTATATCGTAGGCACTACAACTGTATCCCATGGCATATCTTTTCGACCATACCGTTTCGCCCATTTCGTTTATCTTTAGTAACCACCAATCCGATGCGAAGGGAGCTACGTCGTAAGCACCCGAAAGCACATATTCGCCATCACCTGTGTGTGATATTGCCCTCATATAATTATTGTATGGGGCTGGATAATCTCTAATCCAAACGGTATCTCCAAATTCGGTCATTTTCATTGTGACTAGCTTGAAGTAACCTACCGAAGGACTGAGCTGTCTTTTTGTTATTGAAAGCAAATAGCAACTATCGCTCGTTGTCGCAACACTATTTATATATTCAAAGCTATTGTAATCCCCGAACTGATGAGACCATATTAGTGTTCCTATAGAATCCGTTAATAATATGCAGGCATCTCCAAAGCTTCCATCTCCGGCGGTTCCTGCCAATAGTATCTCATTGTTTTGTAACATTAATGAATGATAAAGGCGATCCGAATAGTAGCTTCCGTAGAATCTTGTCCACAGAGGATCTCCGGTTTCGTTTAATCTCATCAGGAACATGTCTTTGCTCGAACTCATTGGATTGAACATATCTCCCATAAGATAATATCCACCTGTTGTCTGGATAAGCCTTTTCCCTTCATCAACTTGGCCAGAATGCCCAAATGTTTTTGACCATAGTTCATTGCCCTTTGAATCAATTTTGATTAGGAATACATCAGGGTAATCCTCTTCGCCGTATCCAAAGGATTCTGTTATCCCGGTTATTAAGAACCCATTGTCGCTTGTCTGGATAATGTCACAGGGCCGGTCGTTGCTTGTTCCGCCGTAGGTGCGCTCCCAACCGGCTTGAGTGTGACAACATACTAACAGGACAACAATTATTATTATTTTACATTGAATGTTCATTTTAATTCTCCTGAAAGGGGGGCGAAAAATGATTATTGATTTAAGACTAAATCAACAATATCATTGACCATAGCACTTGTGCCATCCTGGTGAGTTGAACACGTCCAACAGGGGCATCCTTTGGGAATGCTGTAATCCGCTGGTTCACATACTTCGTTACACTGGTTTTGTGGTTTACATATATTCAGGGGATTGTTGGGATTGTTTACATAATAGACAATTATACTGCTTTGGTTCGATAAATCATAATATGTTACCTCCATGACAAATCCCTCTTGAACCATTTCCTGCTGTTTTGCATATGGGACATTCCAGATATCCCAATCCCCAACGTCCTCGCAGACGTAAGTGGTATCTGCCACTGCAGTGATTGCGATGAACACGAATGCCAATACGGCAAAAATGTATGTTTTATTCACGATAATACTCCTTGATAATTGTTTACTTATATGTCATCAAATAAATGAGCCTGCGCAAGATAACCTCGCGCAGGCGAAAAAAATGAAAATTAGTCTTTCCGTTAAGAATAGAGATAGTTGACGCCCCCCCCCATATATTTTAGGAGTTTCTATGCGCTTCAGAACAACTGTCGCTTTTTCCTTATGTTCGCTTCGTTCGCTCATAAGCATTATTGTCTATTTCTTAGAATAAAATAGGGGAAATGAATGTTAATGTCAAGAGTTGTTTTTATTTTTTTCCTCTCTCATTTCGAATACACCACCCTCTTCATAGCCGTCGTTTTGGGTAAAGGGGATTTCCGCCATTCTTCGGCTATTAAGGTCGTAATTTATTTTTAAGGGTAAATTCACTTCGATAATCCCATTCGGCTCTGTAATCAACCGCCTACGCGTGTTCATTCTGCGACAAAAGGCTTTGCATTATCGACACGAAGTCTGTATATTTTGAAAGACGATTGGAGCGTTATGAAGAGATGGATTTCGATAGCACTTGCAATTTCACTTCTCGCGATGTCCTGCGACCGCTCGGTGAGGCCGAATCCACCCAATCCAAACGATGACGAGGGCATCACATATCGAATTGTCGATGTTATCGACGGCGACACTGTCCGGCTCGACGACGGCCAGACTATACGGCTTGTGGGAATCGACACCCCCGAGATGAACCATGGCGGGACCCCCGAACCCTGCGCTGTCGAGGCGAAGGAATACACTCGAAGCAACGCGCTATATCGTTATTGTTATTTGATTTACAACACTTCAGTCGGCGATTCTATCGACTATTATGGGCGCACATTGGCTTTCGTGCATATTCTTCCAGACAGCCTTTGCCTAAATGTCGAGATTGTCCGCGCCGGATGGAGCGAAGATTGGGATTCTTATCCTGTCCGATGGGATTATGAGGTTTTATTCGAGGCCGCGGAGACCGAGGCGATTGCCGCAGGACGCGGAATATGGAACATTTCAGCCAATTGCGAGTGAGGAACAATGGAACAAGAGTTTATCCAACGTATTATCGACGAGGTCGAATCGGAATTCGGGGTTATGGTCAGCCCTGTCGTTTCACCTGATTGGCGTTTGATGGAGGATTCGCGGCTTATGCTTCGCGACAAAGCGAGTGCTCCTCCCTGTGTTGCGCCGCTTATCGATCACACCGCTCTTAAATCGGATATTACAGAGGTCGATATCGAGCAGTTATGCAAAGAAGCTTTGGAAAATCGTTTCGCGAGTGTTTGCGTGAATCCTTGCTGGGTGCGGTTGGCGTCGGAGTTTCTCAAAGACGAGCTTTCGATGGTCTGCACGGTTGTCGGTTTTCCTTTGGGCGCGAATGTTCCGGAGATAAAGGCCAATGAGGCTGTGCGTGCGGTCGAGGACGGTGCGGAGGAGATCGATATGGTGCTCAATATTGGAGCAGTCAAGTCCGGGAGATGGGAATTTGTTTTCTCCGATATCGTGAGTGTAATCGAGGCGGTTTCGCCAATTGCGGTGAAGGTTATTCTCGAAACCTGTCTTCTCGCCGAGGACGAGATTGTTCGTGCGAGCGCGATATGCGGCTCTGCTGGGGCGGCCTATGTTAAAACGAGCACCGGATTTTCAAAAAGCGGCGCGACAGAATCTGTATTAAAACTCATGGCCTCGACTGTTGGTGATAAACTCGGAATCAAAGCCTCCGGCGGAATCGGCGATTTTGAAACCGCAATGAGAATGATCAAAGCCGGCGCGACGCGTATCGGTTCGAGCAAATCACTCGTTATAGTCGCTGAATGAAGATTAAAATCATCCATATCGGCAAATTAAGCATTAGCTACAAAGATTCGGTGCAGTATTACACCGATAGGCTTTCCCATTATTGCGAGCTGGAGATAGTCAGCGTCAAACAGGCGAAAAATATGCCCGATGACAAAGCGGTCGAGATTGAAGGCGAACGTTTGCTAAAAGCCATCGAGGGTGAGGATTGTATTGTCGCGCTTTCCGAGGAGGGGAAAACTCTTCGGTCTGTGGAATTTGCCAACTGGCTCTCTGTGGCGCGCACCTACGCAGGATGTGTTACATTCGTTATAGGTGGAGCCTTTGGGCTTTCCAACGAGGTCAAACAAAAAGCGGATTTGCTTCTTTCGCTCTCGCCTTTGACATTCCAGCACGATCTCGCACAACTCGTTCTTCTCGAACAAATATACCGTGCAATGACGATTATGCGCGGCGAAAGCTACCATAAATGAAGCGGTTGGCGTGATTCGTGCCCGAAGGGTAGCACGAAGCATGACAACCGCGGGGTGCGGAAGCACATTAGATATCGCCTGTCCAGCGAAGTGCGATGGTCGAAAGGGCGATTGCGGCAGTTTCGGCGCGAAGTCGTCGTTGCCCGAGTGAAACCGGAACTCCTCCGGCATTCGAGACTGCTTTGCGCTCGTCGGCGGAAAAACCGCCTTCCGGGCCCACAAAAAGCCATACTTTCTCGCCGAGTTTGGGCAAATTCACCGGAAAATTCGGAAGTCCGTTTTCGTCGGCTATGATTAGATGATCATAGCGCTTTTCGGCAATTATCTCATGGACCGTTTTGGGCGGCTCGATCTGTGGCAAAAATGCTCTTCGAGACTGCTTCATAGCTCGGATAGCAACAATTTCCAATCTTTCGAAAAATTTGCCGTCTGGACGAATCCGCTCGATACCGTAATCAGCATGTATTGGAATCAGCCGTGATATTCCAAGCTGAACGCAGGCGTCCCAAGCCCATTCGAGCTGTTTGGGCTTTATCGCACCGAGGCACATCGTGAATTCAATAACCGGTTCGGGAGTGGCGATAGCTTCGCCTTTGATTTCGCCGCGGGAAAATTCCTTGTCGGCGCGAGTGATTATCACATGGTATGTTTTCCCAGCGCCATCGACAACTATTACCTCGTCATCGACACCGGCTCGAAGAACCTTCGCCAAATGGTGGCTTTCCTCCTGCGGAAAAATCACTCTGCCGTTCTGGATATTCTCTGGCGGAACAAAAAAATTTGTGGTCGTGTGTTTCATAATTTAAAAAAGGGCGGGTGATTAGCCCGCCCTACATTGCCGGATGTTATTCGATTCTTCGCTTCGAGGTGCCGCCCGAACTTTTTTCGAGGCGGTCGTCTATACCGTTTTTGTTCTCGTCGATGAACACATCGCGTGACTTCGAGCTTGTAGCCTTTGCCTCCGACGCCGCCGATGGAGCTAGAGCCGGTGCAGAAGAGGATTTGCCGGTTGAAGATGTAGAGATTGTTCTTCTGCTTGGTTCGCTTGTTGTCGGCGAGCTTCTGTAGCTTTTCTCCGAAGGTTCACGGTCAGCTTCTTTGGCCGATTGATATACCTCCGCCGCGCCACGGAAAAGGGTCTCTATTATGCCGCCGAGGTTTGTTTTCTGCGTTTCATCGTGAGGAGCAACCACAGCATCGGAGGAGATTGATTCTTCTTTTGCCTTACGGTCGAGCGTGTCCTCGGTCTGCGCGAACAGCGGCGTCATCGTGAGGATTCCGAGTAAGATTATGTAGGCGACTTTTTTCATCTTTCCAATTATAAGATGTTGAGTCCTGATTGTCAAGACTTACCTACTCCTTTTGCTCGTCGATGAACTTTCGCTCGTCGGCGTGCTTTTCGAGGTGCTTCTGCTCGTCGTTGTTTTAGTTCCGGTTTCGACCGTTGTTTTCGAATGACTCTCGGTTGTGACACTCGATGTTGTTTTTGAAACCGTCGGAGGTGTCGTTTTCAATTCCGAACCTGTTTTTGTCTCGATTGTTCTGCCGGATTCTCTTTCGGGTTCGGTGGATGGCGGCTCTGGCCTTGTCGATATAGTCTCCGAGCTTCTCTTCGTTGTAATATTTTCCGGTTCGGTCGATGGCGATGTGAAATCGCGAATATTGCCCGGAGAGTTTTCCACGGAAGTTCCGCGGTTTGTTGTCGAAGGTGTGGAAGGCACCGTTGCAGTGCTTCTTCTTGTTTCCTGAGCAGATGGCACAACTGAATCGCTTCTTCTGCTGTCCGGAGTTACAGTTTCTATCGGTGATGTTCCGCTTCTATGAGATGGAGCAGTGGTCGAGACCTCCGCCGAGGTGCTTCTTCTCGATACAACCTCGCGATATTCTCTGGAAGTCCATTCTGAAGGCGTTTCTCGCACGCGATATTCAGTTCCTCTCGATGCCAAGGTTCTCTCGACAACTTCAGGAACCGGCCTTTCGAAGCCATTTCGGCGAGGAATTCGGTCGTATGTCGAATAGGTTCTATCCAACTGCACCGAGTAACGGTAGCGGTATCTTCCATCGACATAGATTCTGCGCGCGCCGGGAACATAGTAGTCATAGTAGGTGTAGTAGTAGCGTCCGCAGGAACTGTAGTGGAGAGATACCCATCTTCTGGCCCACCACGGCCACATCCAGTAAGGGCGGTGCTGGCACCAAATCCAGACATCCCAATAACCCGGGCATTCCCACCATGGATCCCATGGGCTGGGTGTTCCCCAGCAACAATAGCAATCACTGCTGTATCCGACGAACCATCCCGCTTCAGCGGTTTTCGGGGTCAGCGAGAGTATAACTCCCGCGAGGATGATGACAAATATAAGCTTTTTCATCTCGATTCTCCTTCTTGGCGGATTTTGTTTCCTATCATCGACGACGGCTTTTCCATCGCCGCTTTAAGCTCCGGGTTGCCGGGGACAGTCTGGTAAGCCCAATCGAACCTGAGCCTTTCGCCAGTTATTTCCCTAACAAGCACCGTTGCAAAATGATTATCTGCTGTCCAAATGATATATGCGTATCCCGGCCGCGCAACGACATCGGCATAGGGGCTCCATCCGGTCGAAGGTGCGAAATCGACATCGGACAAGCTCAAAGCATAGCCCCATTCCATAATATCCGTGTAGTCATTTCCGACATTGAGATAATACCCCAAAGCATCGTGCCCGAAATAGAAATCGCAGGTCGGGTAATCATAGGGCACGGCGGAATAGTGCGAGAGGTCGTAGCCGGCATCGTTCGGGTAGATTTCCGCACTCCAGAGAAAATAGCTGTAGCCCTCGGGGCGTGGAGTGTCATAAACCATGTCGGTGGAAAGTTCGCTGACATTCCCGCAGTAGTCATAGCTGGAAATGGCGTAGTAATAGGTTCTGCCGTTTACCGCAGTCCAATCGGTAAAAGATGCAGACCTTGTCGAACCGAGATAATCGTAGTATCCAGTCGGTCCGTTGCCGCGGAAAACATCGTAACCATCTAAATCCCAACAGGATACTGGGTTCCAATAGATATAAACCGAGTTATCCCCTGTTACCGAGCGGACATTACGCGGTATAGGCGGCGGTGTGTTGTCGCACCAGCAAGAACTGCAGTCGTCGTAGTAGGGACGGTTATCGACAATCAAAACATCGCATCCCGCGAAGATTATAGCCAGAACCGTTATCGCTATTGCAGTCATTTGTTTCATAGTAACCTCCAAAGTTATCTTTCGCTAAGAAGAATGCATCGACCGTGCCAAACTATAACGTGTTGATTATTAATAAGTTAGGCTTTTTACATCACGATTAAAATGCACATATCTCTTATTTGACGCACAAATTTTGTGCTAACTACACCATTGGGGGCGTCGTGCCTTTTTCTTCGAAAAAGGCCGCCTAAATCGGCCTTCCAATCAGCAACAGCCTAATTCGGACAAACCTTCCTCCCTCAAAACAGAGTAGCTCTTCCATACATCATAAGGCCGATTTAGGAAGCGCGTTTTTTCTATCGTCGCCAAACGAAGACTTTGGCAAAAGATTCCTATCGATAGAAAAAACGCGCGCGACGCCCCCTGTGCGCATAGAAATTGAAATTTGTTGCCTCGCGAACTGAAATTGCGTATAATTCGGATGAACATATTTGAAAGGATGAAAATGAACTACAGAACAATCTTTGTAATTTTACTTCTAATTGCTGTTACTGGACTTTTTGGGCAATCGATAACCGTGCGGGCAACCTATCCGGGGTTTACGAATTCGCAGGCATGCGCGGCTTATGGCGACTATATCTATATTCTCGACTATTATAATGTCTATGCCTACAGCACCCTTTCGGGGGCTTTCGTCGATACGCTGAATTTGGGGGAATATGTCCGCCAGATTGATTTTTACGGCACACAAGCGGTTGTTGTTGGAATATCGAATATCTATTTAATCGACATCAGCACGCCATCGGCAATGAGTGCGCTTGGAAGTCTTTCAGTGGGGGTCGGAAGCATGGGCTGGGATGTTGCACTTAACGGCTCGATGGTTTATGTCGCCGCTCAGAATAGGGCTTTTATCGCCGAGATTACTGGCACTTCGCTAACTTATAGGGGCGAGTTTCTTCCTTTTGGGTTTTTCCCGATGGTCAGGTGCATCGAGATAAACGGAACCACGATGTTCGTCGGCGACGGCAACGGCAGTCTATATGCAGTAGATGTTACAAATCCGGCATCGCCCTCGATTAGAATGACCGCCGCCACGCCCGGAAGCAAAATCGATTTGGAGGTTCTGCCGGGAAATAAACTGGTCGTTGCGGACGGCGCTTATGTCGGAATGGATTCCACGAGTATCCGTATTTTCAACATCGCTACACCGACAACTCTAACCGAACTCGGCGCATGGGTGCAGTTCGGTGGGGATGCAATCGAAACGCACACTCCTGCACCTCATACAAGAACCGCACTTGCAGATGGCGAAGGCGGGGTTAAAATCATCGACATATCTACTCCGACGGATCCCTATTTGGTGGTCTCACAGGCAACTTCCGATTTGATAAACGGTATCTTTGTTCGTAACGACACGCTTTTCGTGGCGGGAATGAGCAATTTCTATATTATGACCACAGATGCGTTCGGCTCTGACACAGATACTGTTATCACACACATTCCTGCAATAATCGACTCTATTCGGCCAAGCGGAACACATATCAGCTCCTGCGAACCCTATTTCGAATGGTTTTATACGCCCGGATCAAACCCGATTAACACATCCAGCGTGGTTATCGAGGTCAACGGCACTCCTGTTGATGGTTCCGATCCGAGAGTGTTTTTCGATTCTGGTGTTATCAGCATCGATTTGGGTAGTTCCTCATATTCGACTTTCGACACTTCGCGCGCGACCCTTACTTTTCTCGAGGATGTCGCTGGAAGCTTAGCCGTCGGGTTAGGGCTATGGGGATCCGTTCTACTCGATTTCGATTCACCGATTCTCGGCGAAGTAAGCCCTTCCGCAGGCGAGGTTGTTCATAGAGATTCTGTCGAAATTGTCGGCACTGTCGCCGAAATTGGCCCGTCAGGCCTCGACGAAGCTGGTTTCAGGATAATTGTAAACGGTATATCTTATTCCCCCTCGAGCATTTATCTCGATTTTACTCCGCCGACCTTCGTCTGCACACCTATGGGAAGTTTCTCGCCGGGCAGTTCGGTCGAGATATGTATCCTGGCGGCGGATATGCCCGAATATTGCGATCCAAATGTTCTCGACACTTGCTGGACATTCTTCATCCGCGCAACCGGAATAACCGATGAAAGGCTTCCGGAGAAATTCACGGCCTATGCCTATCCAAATCCCTTCAATTCAGCAGTATCCATTCATTTCGCTAATATTCCGGAGGGCTCCGATCTTTCGATTTTCGACATCAAGGGAAACATCGTCGGTAAAATCGCAAGTTCGGAATTCAAAAATAATCGCACTGTTTGGACTCCCCCCGATGAAGCCGCTTCGGGGATATATTTCGCATGCTTCCCCGGTGGCGAAATACTCCGTATAACCCTATTGAGGTAGCTTTTACGACATAAACGCAAAAAAAATCCCTAAATCGGGATTTTTTTCTTGAATATCGGTAAAACATCGGTATATTCCGCGGTTATGACCATTCAGTCATATAATTATGTTGAATAAAGAAAAAAATAAAAAGGGCGTTTTAGCCCTCGTCGCAGATATTCTAATTCCGCTGGTGCTTATAGGGACGATTTATTTACTATACTGGCGGCCGCTTTTCGACGAGTTCTCGAACCTTCGCGAAATCTCCGCGCAAAGGGGCGGCGCAGTATTCTTCGTCATGTCCGCCCTATCCGTGTTGTTGATGAGCATCGGACTGATTCAGCTTCTCTATTCACTCATCGTGGCGTTTCTACGCAAGGTCGAGGTCTTCCGCACTCTCAAACCCTATCTTTGGAAATACTCGTTTTACTATAAAATAGGCCTTTTCTCGCTAATCTTCGTCAACGCCTTCCAATTGGTAGTCCCGCAGATAATGCGAACTGCTGTCAACGAGCTAACCTTCGGAAAAGCGACCTCGGGCGGCTTGCTTAGACACGCTTTGATAATCTTAGCGCTCGCTGTCGGTGTCGGAATAATGCGTTTTTTCTGGAGATACCTTATTATAGGGGCATCGAGGAAAATCGAGTTCGACCTGCGCAACCGTTTCTATCAGATACTCCTTCAAATGAGCGTGGGTTATTTCAATAAAACAAAGGTCGGCGACCTGATGGCGCTCGCCACGAACGACCTCGAAGCTGTTCGTATGATGGCCGGAATGTCCATTGTCGCGCTGTTCGACTCCTTTTTCATGCTGATCGCAAGCCTCGTGCTCATGGCCACGATAAACTGGAAACTAACCCTTTTCGTTTTGATACCGATGCCCTTTCTATCGGTAATCTTTATGAAATTCGGTAAACAGATGCACGACCGTTTCAAGCAGGTGCAGGAGAGTTTCGCGAAGCTCACCGATAAGACTCAGGAGACGTTCAGCGGAATACGCGTTATCAAAGCCTATGTTCAGGAACTTGCCGAATTCGATAATTTTCAGGTGCTCAACGATGACTACCGGTGGAAGAACATGTATCTGGTGCGCATCTGGGGGCTTTTTGACCCGCTTATCGGTTTCGTTATCGGCATAAGTTTCGGGCTTGTTTTACTTCTGGGCGGCGATAGAGTGATCCTTTCGGCGATGTCTATGGGCGATTATGTCGCATTCACTTCGTATTTGGGGATTGCGGTTTGGCCGATGATAGCAGTCGGATGGATAGCTAACCTTTACCAGCGCGGAAAAGCCTCAATGGGAAGACTCAACGAGGTTTTCGACCTCGAACCGGACATAATCGAGCCGGAAAAACCTGTCATCCTCGATCCAGTGAAAGGCGATATCGAGTTTCGCAATCTAACTTTTGCCTACGATGCAGATTCAGAGCCGGTTCTTAAGGGTGTTTCGATGAAAATCCCAGCCGGTTCGACCGTCGCTTTGGTTGGTAAAACCGGTTCGGGTAAAACTACAGTTCTACGCCTTATATTAAGACTCTTCGATGTTTCGCCTAATTCGCTTTTCATCGATGGCAACGACCTCAGGGATATTCAGCAGGAAAGTTTCCGCAAACAGGTCGGCATGGTCCCTCAGGAATCTTTCCTATTTTCAGAGCCGATCATGGATAATATCAAGTTCGGCCAACCGGACGCGAGCGATGCGGAAGCAATCGAGATGGCGAAGGTCGCGCAGATATATGACAATGTAATGGAATTCCCACGCGGTTTCGACACTATGGTCGGTGAGCGCGGTGTCTCGCTCTCCGGCGGCCAAAAGCAGAGGATTTCTATCGCACGGGCATTGCTGGTGAAGCCCAGAATTCTGATTTTGGACGACGCTCTTTCCGCTGTGGATACCGAGACCGAGGAAAAAATTCTTCACGATCTAAAAATATTCATGAAAGATAGAACGAACATAATTGTCAGCCATCGGATAAGCACCGTGAAAAACGCAGACAGGATTTTCGTTATCGACATGGGGAAAATCGCGGAAGAAGGAACACACGACGAGCTTCTCGCACATGGCGGCATTTATGCCGATCTCGACAGACGCCAAAAACTCGAGAGAATGCTTCAGGATGAAAACGGGACGGTGAAATAATGGCACGCGGTGGCGGTGGCGGCGGAATGGGCGGCGGCGGCGGCCGTGGCGGAATGGGAAAAGGCGGAGATTACTCCGATTTCCACGATGAAAAAGACCTCGGCAAAATCTACGACAGCAAACTCGTTAAGAGGTTGATGGTCTATGCCAAGCCCTATTCAAAGCTCATCATTCTGACTGTCTTTATTGTTCTGCTTCTGTCGGCGCTTCAGATCGTCCAGCCGTATATTACGAAGATCGGCATCGACCGCTTCATCATATTCAGCAACGCGAAGCTCGACCTTTCCGATTCCACCGACCCATTTATCGCCGAGATTCGCGAGAAATACGGCGAGGAACTTCTCCCCCTCGTCGATGATGGCTGGTTCCTATTCGATCATGGCGAACTCGACCCGAAAGACGCCGCCGAGCTTGAAACTCGAGGTGTTTTAGGCAAAGAGAAATTCTACATCATCGACTTCGATAAACACAAAAGCCCTGAACGTGATTCAGTCGAAGCGATAGTTGCGCGTTTCCCAGGCCAATTCGAACCGACCGACCACGCGGAAAAATACATCATCAGCTATAATAATTTGCAGGAGATTCCCCGTGAGGAGCTTTCGACACTTCGCGCCCACGACCGCAGGGGAATCCTTATCGTCGGTATCATCTATTTTGTGGTTCTATTGCTAACCTTCGCGATGCAATACGGCCAGATTTATCTGATGGCATGGATTGGCCAGAGCATCCTTTTCGACATCAGAAACGCCGTTTTCAAGCATATTCAGAACCTCTCGCTGAAATTTTTCGACGGCAACCCTGTCGGAAGACTCGTTACAAGAAGCACTAACGATGTGAATGTGTTAAATGAGCTTTTCACAAGCGTTCTGATAACCCTCTTTTCCGATTTGTTTAAACTGGTTGGCATCGCCGTGATATTGCTCTATATGAATTGGCGCCTCGGCCTAATTCTTATGGCGATGATGCCGATTATTCTTATTGTAACGCTTCTTTTCAGAATAAAATTCCGCGATTCGTATCGCCAAGTCCGCACGAAAATCGCTCAGATAAATGCGACCCTCAGCGAGCACTTCAGCGGTATCCGCGTGATAAAACTTTTCGCCCGCGAGGCCGAGAATATAAAGCGTTTCAGCGAAATCAACCACGATTATTACAAAGCGAATATTTATCAGCTTATTGTGCATGGCCTATTTTCGCCGGTAATCGTGCTTTTCCGCAATATCGGACTGGGCTTGATTATTTGGTTCGGCGGCGGACAGGTTATTCAGAATCTTCTGCCGTTGGGCGCTTTGGTGGCCTATTTGAGCTATGTCGAAATGTTCTTCCAGCCTATAAACGCCCTCGCGGAAAAATTTAATGTTATGCAATCCGCGATGGCAAGCTCGGAACGAATTTTCCAGATTATGGACACAAATCCGGACATCGTCCAACCGGAAAACGCTGTAGCCATCGACCCAATAAAGGGCGAGGTCGAGTTAGAGAATGTCAGCTTCGCCTACAAACGCCTCCCCGAGGACACGGACTGGGAATGGGTTCTTCGCGATGTCAGCTTCAAAGTCGCACCGGGCGAATCTGTCGCGCTTGTTGGCGAGACTGGTGCAGGCAAAACGACTATTATTTCGCTTCTGTCGCGTTTCTATGATGTTCAGAAAGGGCGAATTCTTGTCGATGGCGTCGATGTCCGAGATTGGGATAAATCCGCTTTGCGAAGGCATATCGGCGTGGTTTTACAGGATGTATTCCTTTTCGCGAGCGATATAAAGACGAATATTCGCCTTAATAATTCCGAGATTTCGGACGAGAGGCTTCGTGAGATTTCGAAGATAGTCAACGCCGAGTATTTCATCGAAAAACTACCTAACAAGTTCGACGAACCTGTTACCGAACGCGGAAGCACGCTCTCCGCCGGACAGCGCCAACTATTGTCATTCGCACGTGCACTTGCTTTCGACCCGGCGATTCTCATCCTTGACGAGGCCACCGCAAATATCGACACCGAAACGGAGCAACTTATTCAGGAAGCTCTCTGGCGGTTGATGGAAGGTCGCACGAGCATCGTTATCGCGCATAGGCTCTCAACAATCCAGCATGTTGACAGAATTCTCGTGATGCACAAAGGCCGTGTGGTCGAGGAGGGCAACCATCAACAGCTTCTCGCCAAAGGCGGCATCTACTACAAGCTGTATCAGCTCCAGTATAAGGGACAGGAGATTTAGCGACGGCTTCGCTTTCTATTTGCCCGAAGATTTCGGCGGCTTATTTGTCAATATGCTATTTCAGATACACGATCCTTCGCAATTTCGATCCGTCCCCGACACGCGCCCGCACGAGATAGACGCCGGAGCCGAGGGATTTATCCGGTTGCCAGACGAATTCGCAATTATTAATAGACACGGCGTCTCGCCGTGTGTCGAGCGGGACGCTCGACCTATTATTCGGCGAGATTGCTTCGTTGGGCTCCGCCCTCCTCGCAATGACGTCTATCTTGCGCCCGTTCACGTCGTAAATCTCGACGTCGAACGGGACGGGCGACCCGTCCCCTACGCCCTCGATGGCGATGGTTACCGCGGAGTTGAATGGATTCGGATAGGCGGAAATCTCGATGGCGGAAGGCCTTGCCGGCGCTTTTATTTCCGGCACAAATACATGATTGGGGTCGTATTCGTAAAACTCTACTATCCCGAAACTTGGGCCTGTTATTGAATAAATATAAGGCCCGTTTACTATCTGGAACTTTGGTTCGTCGGTTATATATCCCACCAACGAGTCCGTTGTCGGGTAGCCGGTGACATCGTGTATCCACATGCCTGAATAGAGATAGCCGTTCTGGTAATCGATTACATATTTGTCATACATCCAAGAAGACACGCCTATTTCGCCCAAATACACCGGCGAGGTCGGGTCGGCAATGCTATAGACATCGGCAAGCGGGCCTTCATAGTAGTTCGCGGCCACGAACATGAGCGTATCAACGATTACGGAAGGACATTGTAAAGTTGGGCCAGTACCTACTCTACTGATAAATGACAATGTGGTGTCATAAAACGGGTTATGAATATTCGATATGTTTATCAGCTTAATTTTATATCTGTTAGAATACCATCCACCTCCAATATCTTCGCCCTCGAAATACGACGCATAAAGAAAAGTATCTATAATTTCGAACCACTTGCCGGTTCCGCGGTCGATCGCAGTTGCGATAGTATCTATATCAAACGGATCCGAAAGGTCGAATATAGCCAAATCGCCGATACTTGCGCGATCCATGGTAAAATACATATCGTTGATTATTCGAGATGCCGTTTGTCCCCATTTATATGACATGTGGCTCGAATGATATGTCGCTACCAACTCGGGTGGCGAAAGATTAATATTGATAGAATGCATTTGCTCATGGCGAACCGCGATTAGTATCGAATCATCGATAATATCGATAACAATCCCAAATGTGCTATCCATCTCATAAAAATTCGTGTCGATGGCATCGGGGTCGGATGCGTCGATTTTGATAAGCGTATTTGTTCCGGGGTAGCAAGTCCATAGCGTCGTGTCGGGCGCCATTGCCAGCCCGCCAAACTCGCGCGTTCCATGGAAAGTCCACACCACACGCACATTCAGGCTGTCGTAAGTGGTCTCTTTTTCGTTCGCCATCGCCGCCCCGCTTAGCAGGGCGAGGGCGAGTAAGCAAATAGCTTTCGTTTTCATAATATTCCTCCTGCTATTTCAAATATACGACCCTCCGCGCCATTTCGCAATCGCCTATCCTCACCCTCACGAGATAGACGCCGGAGGGGAGGGATTTATCCGGCGTCCAGATATATTCTTGGGTTGTAGGGGTCAACCGCGTTGACCCGTCGAACGGGCGTATGCAATACGCCCCTACGGTTCCGTCTTCAACCATTCGCCCGTTCAGGTCGAAAATCTCGACGTCGAACGGGACGGGAGACCCGTCCCCTACACCGTCGAGGGCGATGGTTACCGCTGAATTGAACGGGTTCGGGTAGGCGGAGAGTGTGAAATCGCCCGGCAATTCTCTATCTTCTATTCCATCCGGCTCAGAAATGGCAAAATAGGGAGAAAGATAGGCTGTCTTGTTCCCAAAACTGTCCGATATGGCCAAATCGAAATGGCTTCGGAAACCCGGCCATGGGTAGGTGTCCCAGAATAGCGAAGTGTCGGTCGAGGCGATTTCTCCGATTGTGTCGAGACCGAGCCAAATGGTCGAAAAACCGCCGGCAAGATTGAGGTCCTCCGCGCTCCAAAGAAGTTCCGCAAGGCTCGATGTCAGGAAAGTATCCGAGTAATCCGGTGCGGAGGGTGTAATCCACTCAACTCGTGGTGGAATATTGTCCAACTTGAAGGGGTCGGACAGATATAGCTTTATCTGATTGAAAAGCAAGAGCTTATAGACATAGCCGCGTCCATAATCGACCACCCAAAGGTTCATGCCGTCCCATGCCGCGCCTTCCGCGCCGGTCATCTCCACAACCTCGCCTGTGGGAACCGCGTGAATGATGGAATCCATATCGACATCGATACCGTAGGCTATGTTGTCGTTGCTGTAACACCACAAAAGGCCAAGCCCCCACGCGAGGCCGTCCGCAGAGGTCGCCGGCTCAGAAATGCCGAACACCGGGAAAAACATCGTATCGACTAACGAAAAATCAGAGGTGTCCAACGCAACAAATGCACCGCGCGAAAAACATACCCACAAATGCTGGCCGTCGAATGCCGCGCCCGCGATATGAACCTCAGTGCCCGGAAGCCCCCACCAATCGCCACGGACTGTGTGCGATGTGCCGGTGGCGAAATCGAACTCCTTGAGCAAAAGCCGCGTGTCCTCCACCCAAAAAAGTCTGTCGCCGGCAAAAGCCATATCCGAAGGCCCAACCGTAACCGTGCCGATATGAATGCTGTCGCCCTCGATGATTTCGGGGAGGTCGTAGGGGCGAATCCAGCAATCATGCGTCCATTCGTTGTGATAAAGCACCCAGAGCTGGCCGCGTTTGTAGCATAGCCCAAAGGCGCGCACCTGTGGGCGAAGGGTATCCCGCACCAAAAAAGAATCGATGACCGCAAAACTCGACACGAGCGAGTCGAAGGTTACAATCCGGCCGAGGAAATCGTCCGCTTCAACAGGACCGAGGTCGGTGGTCATGTCCCAGATTATGCAATGCTCGATGCCGACCGAATCCGCACTGCAACGCCAGCCGTGGTTCGGCTTGACCCCTGCGAACTCGGAGATGGTGTCCCAGAGCGTAACTACGGGGATATGCCAGTCGGTGGAATCCGCCCATCGCGCCTGCACATTGACCGCGAGGACTGTATCCGTAGTGTTCCGCGCGCGGAAACATATTCTGACGAGGCCGCTTCCGTCGTCGGCCTGCGACATGCGTATGTCGAAAATCTCCGAGTCGGCAACCGCCGCGCCTATGAGGAGGAGAGAGATGATAAGCAGTTTTGCGTATTTCATGATTGTTTCCTTACTGCAGTGCCACAGTCGATTCGCTCGACATTTGCGGCGACTCGCCTTTGTTTTATATGTTTATTCTCATATTCTCATTTCAGATACACGATCCTTTTTGTCGCCGCGCCATCGCCGGCCGTAGGGGCGAGGTCTCCTCGCCCGCCGACACGTGCCCTCACGAGATAGTCGAACGGGCGTATGCAATACGCCCCTACGGTTCCGCCTTCGACCATTCTGCCATTTACATCGTAAATCTCCACGTCGAACGGGACGGGAGACCCGTCCCCTACGCCATCGACGGCGATGGTTACCGCGGAATTGAACGGGTTGGGATAGGCGGAAATCTCGATGGCAGAGGGTTTTATAGGCGCTGTTTCGGCGAGGGCGGTCAAAGTATCGTAAGTTATTCCTTCCGCTGTATGAGTTAAACAATCAAAAGAAGCACCGTAGTCTTCCGAGAAACAGATTCGGATACTTCCGCCTCGCTGGACATAAGAGCCATCGACATAGTAATCGACGAATACGCCGTATAATCCACCGGAAGAATTTCCTCCAACTATTTCCATAAAGGAATTTTCATCGGAATCCATCGCGAACGTGTTTGTTCCAACGAAGGTTGTGCCGTAGTCAGCCGAGAAAAAGATAGAATCAGAAGAAAGCAAATATACTTCTCCTATTGAACCACTTGCACATAAATCAAACCCATGGTAGCCAAAGTCGTTAATTAACTCACAAGTTGATAAAGTATCATCACTATAATAGAGTATGCCAGAACTTGGGTTAATTAGGAATGCTTCCCCGTTTTGCCAGCCCAAACAACCTATTCCTGCGGAAACAGGGAAAGGAATTGAATCATAACTTTCGAAATAATCTTCGGTTCTAAAAAACTCATGTCTTGAAGAATAAGCTTCTCCTGCTTCAAAACCTGAGACCACGGAACCAACATAACCAATTCTAGCTATCCAAGAAGCCCCATAATCGTCGCTATGGTAGAGCATCTCTCTTACTACTTTATAAACATTACCATTGCTGTAATCTGCCGCAATTGCTGAATAAGGCCATGGTTCTCCACCATATTCTCCGGAATCTTTAACAATTAAAGTGGTTCCAGCGTCTGGGGAATAATACAAAAACTGGCCTTCTGATGAGTCCGGGCTGATATCCGGGCCCACAACATAAAGCCCGCCGGGAGTTTGGTCTTTGGCTATGCGGAACTCGGCAAAAGCCGCCCCGCAAAGCAGGGCGAGAGCGAGTAAGCTGAGAATCGTTTTTTTCATGAGAGTTCCCTCCAAAAAGCCTGCGTGGGCAATAATATCTTCGCAATGGTCATTAATATATTGGCAATGTTATGTAATATCATGGCAATGGTTTATTATGTCTTGGTAATGGTCATACATTTCTTGGCAGTGGTTCATAATATCGTTGCGGTGGTCAGTTATATCGGGGCAGGCGGAATATACAACTGGGCATAAAACTATGATCAACCACGTCACATTTATTATTGACTATTACCATTTTATTCATATTACTTACCTCTTCATATGTGTTTCTTGCCGAGAAATTTATCGCCACTGCCAATATCTTGTTATTTTTCGGCCTTTCTTCACGGACGCTTCGTCTTACGCTTCTCATCCCTCAAACTCTGCACATGAGGATTCCCCTCGATTGGATCGTCAAACGACAGCCTGTGCTTGTGCGTCTCAGGGTCGAAATCCGTCGTGAGAGTCTGTATTCGGCGCACGGTAACATGGCATCCGAAGACGGCGAGGAGTTTGTCTATTCCTCCAAGCGTCGATTGAGAACGGCCGGAAAGCACCCTCGATACCATCGCCTGCGAAACATTCGCCCTCCGCGCGAGCTCCGCGACGCTCATATTCGTTTCCTCCATAAGGCATTTCAACAAAAGCGGTATTTCGTTCATAGTTTCTCCTTTTTCACTTCAAATATACAATTCTCCGTGCGGTTTGGCAAGTGGCTATCCTCGTTTGGACGATTCGTGGCGAGAAACGCTCCCCTCGCATATTCGACAAGCGGCACAAAAAAGATTGTATCTCGCAAATTATCGCCTATATTGTTACCGACGGTTGATCGAAGCTTAGATAAAGCGGGTTTATATGGCGAAAATGAAGGTATCTGCGAATCGAATGGAGAATCTCAAGGATTCTTCATCGTCCGATACCCCAAAAAAGTCAATAATAGACGCCGAAATCATCAGAAAAATCGAGATAATAAAGCGGAGATTTATTGAAGATGGTTTCGTCATCGAGGGGGTTTTCGGCTCATTTGCCCGTGGTGAAGAGGGCGAGGACAGCGACATCGATATCATTTTCAGTTGCACCGATGTTTCCTTCGCCAAATATCCGGGGCTTCGATTTTTTTCCCTTTATGAGCGTGTGAAGAAAGAGCTTGAGAGCGAACTGAACCGCAAAGTTGACCTTGTGGATAAAAACGGCCTCTCCGAAATAGGGCGCAAATATATTCTTCCAGAGGTTGTTTATGTCTCATAAATCGAATATCGCGCGGCTGGAGTTCCTTCTCAAGTTAATCGGGGACCTCGATAAGATCGGCGCGCGGCATGCAGGGATTGCAAAAGCCATCGACGATTTTGAAGGTTTTCATGCGGTTATGATGTGCTGTTTGCAGATTGGCGAAGTGATGAACAAAATCGACGAACCTTCGATAAGGGAAAAATTGCCTATTGCGTTGTCCTACACAATGCGGAATATCATTGCACATGATTATATCGGTATCGATCCAAGGCGAATTGTCGATACAATCGAGACAGATGTTCCGGGGCTAAAAGCCCTTATAGAACAGATTTTGAATGAACAAACCGCCTGATTTCAGGACGAAAACGAGTTTATAAAAGCGGGTTTATATGGCGAAAATGAAGGTATCTGCGAATCGAATGGAGAATCTCAAGCTCAAGAAGCGTCTCGGGCTTGCAAAACGCGGGCATAAGCTTCTCAAAGACAAGCAGGACGAGCTTATGCGGAATTTCCTCGAACTAATCGATGTCATCAAGGGGCTTCGCGCCCGCACCGAGAAAGCGACCATCGACGCGCTTCAGCGTTTCACGATGGCCACCTGCGAGCTTTCGCCGGATCTTCAGAAGAATCTATTTGCGCATCCGGGCGCGAGATTCCAGTTGGAGGTCGAGACCCAGCGGCTGATGAACCTTCGTGTGCCGGTTTTCAAAGCTTATATCGAGGGGAACGCTCTCGCCTATTCACTTCGCGAAACTGACCCCGATGTCGATTATGCTCTAAGGCAGATAACACAAGCGTTGGAACTTCTGCTAAAACTTGCCGAGGCCGAGAAAAAGATGGCGCTTCTCGCCGACGAACTCGACCGCACCCGTCGCAGGGTGAATGCTCTCGAATATACGCTAATCCCCGATTTGCAGGAGACGATTAAGTATATTCAGCAGAAATTGGACGAGCTGGAGCGCGGAAATTTGACCCGCTTGATGAAAGTCAAAGAGATGATAGAGAACAAATCCTAAGGAGGAGCTATGATACACAAGGTCGATAAGGTTCTTTTGTCAACGGATTTTTCGGAGCACTCCAAGGTCGCTGTGCCCTGGGCTGTTGACCTCGCGAAGAAATACAAAGCCGAGCTTCACATCATCCATGTGTTCGACGAGGCGGCAATCGAGGCGTTTTTCTTCAATTACGCGGGGCAGGCCGACGAGTATTTCACGAAATTCCGCGAAGGTTTTCAGAATGAGGTTAACGAGCTTCTTTCCGGGCTCGACACTGGCGGAATCAAGATTCATCCGGTGCTGGCGAACGGCAACCCTTTCCTCGAGATAGTTCATTACGCCAAGGATAACGGCATCGACATAATCGTTATCGGCACCCATGGCAGAACCGGCATGGCGCATATGCTTATGGGAAGTATCGCCGAGAAGGTTGTCCGCAAAGCGCATTGTCCCGTGCTAACTGTCCGCAGTCCCGAATTCGAGTTCGTCCCACCGGTGGCGTAGGGCGAACACGTTTCATGGCAAAGGGATAGGAGGATAGAGTGGAAAGAACTGCTATTTTCATCGACGCTGGATACTTTAAAAAAGTCTTGGATGATTTCAACATCAAAGTGGACTATTTGAAACTATCCGAGATTCTTGCTTCGAGTTGTAATCGACTAAGAACTTACTATTATGATTGTCCTCCATATCTTAGCTCAGAACCTACTCAAAGTGAGAGAGATCGGAAATCCGGGTTTGATAGATTTATAACATATCTTGTCAATCAGCCCAGATTTGAGGCGAAATTGGGCAGATTACAAAAGATAGATAATGAATACAAACAAAAGATGGTAGATGTTCTGCTCTCTCTCGACCTCGTTAGACTTGCATTAGAACACCAAATTCAGAAAGCAATTATTATTGCGGGCGATAGTGATTATGTTCCTGCGATTCAAATTGCTAAGGATGCTGGTGTTGTAGTTACCCTATGCTTTTACGAAAGAAATGCTGATCCACGTCGGCAAAACGATAAAGGGTTTAGGATTCACAATGAGTTAAAACAGGCCTGTGATGACTGGGTTCATATTAACCATGAATTAATCGATTCAATAAAACTATAGATTTTTCCCCTTGACTTTTTCTGTTCCGCGTATATATTAGAAGCGAAAAATTTATGCTCCTGCAGTTTGCTTCGACGAATTGCAGTCTTTATGTTCCCCGGTGATCCAACGCGGTCGCCGGGTTTTCTTATATATTAGAAAAGGGAGAACCGTAAGCTCTCCCATCGCGTTTGTGATATGTTAAAGCTGTTCTATTCGCAGTTCGCCATGAGCAATTTTGCGATTTGCTCCGCTATGGTGCATGCGGATTTGTAGCATACCTTCACCCCGCGTCGCTCGCTTTCGAGAATCCCCCTGTCGGTCATCACACGGAGATGCTGGCTGACTGTAGATTGCGGCAAGCCCATTCTGTCTGCGAGATCTTTGACATAGCATTCTTCGCGCAGAAGGCAAACGAGAATCCGAAGACGGTCCGGATGGCCGAGAATATGCAATATAGCGGCGGTTTCTTCGAGTTTTCTTTGTTTTTCTTCGTTCATCATTTCATCAGCACCAATTTGGTTGTTTTACCCTCAGAAGACGCCGCGCGTGCGAGATATATCCCATTCGGAAGTTCCGCGCCATTGTCTGCAAGGCCGTTCCAGAGCACAGAGCCGTTGCCATTAGGCAATGAAAGCCTTCTGACGAGCCTGCCGTTCATGTCGAAAATCTCGATATCCCTTTTCACTGCGTTCGAAGATGTTACATCAATGCGGCATGAGGCGTTGAAGGGATTGGGAAAAGCTTTCAGCTCGATGAAGTGGGGCAATTTCTGTTCGCCTGCTTTGAATCCGGTCTCGGCGTAGTAGATTACGGCGATGTCGTCGATATACCATCCCGGTGCGCGAACATAGGGATCCGCACCGAAAACGAAACGAATCTCCACGGTCGATCCTTCCATGCCTGCCAAATCGAAGACTTCATATCTCCATCCGTTGCTGGAGCCTGTGAATACGCTGTCTCCTCCAACATGGGTGTTATATGAATAGGCCACACCGTCGTAACCGTTTAACGGGCTAAGAACGGTCCAGCTCGATCCGCCGTCGGTGGAAATTTGCACATTGCCGCCGTCATAGACATCGTCGTCCGGCATTTCGCAGGAATACCAATGATAAAAGCTCAAACGGGGCATTATGCCTTCGGTTGGGACAACGAAAGATGGCATCGAAAGCACCGAGCGGGTGTTGTTCGTGTAGGAGCCGGCGAGTTTTGTCGCCCATAGCTTTTCGCCGGAATGCGCCTGTTCCGGACCGGAGGTTGGGATTCCCCATTCCCAGTCGTTTGTGCGGGAGAATCCGCCGTTGCCGGACTCGAAATCGTATAAAATCACAATTTCCGGCGTCCCTACGATGAATCTGGTGGAATCGAAGGTGAGATGCCCATTTACATCGCGAATCTCGAAATGAATTGTAACGAGATCGCCCGATTCAAATCGCGTCGGGTCGAGATAGACCGAAAATTGAGTCGTGTCGTAGCCTTGTGATGGAATTTCGGCGCACCATGCCGTATCGGGACTAATCGTAACTCCGGAGCCTTCATAATAGCTGAGAACATATGCCACAGAGGCGTCCCAGCCGAGATTTTCGATTTCGAGCATGAGATTGAATGTCTCGCCGGGGTCGGCAAATCCGCTGGAATCGCCGGAGGGGGTAGCATCGTCGATCCAAGCCTTCGCCAAAAACGGCGCGCTTCCGGCAACCTGACAGGATACGACACACGCCTCGTGATTTTCATCGACCAAAGGCTGTTTTCTGCTTAAGGACGGCCAGAAACCATCAGCAGAGCCGCCGACTTCGGGGGTTATCGCGAGAATTTTAGGATGGGCGGTGGTAGCTCCGTAGAACCAATCGTCCGTGTCGCCGTTAGTGGGGTAGATTGTCGCCGCGCCTGCGCCGTATATGTAGCCATTGTTGCGTGCATATCTGTATGCGATTCGAATAAACCAATCGTGATCTTCGCAGAGGTCATAGGTGTATCCCCACGGCGTCAGGTATAGATTGCTGTAGCTGTGAAATCCCAGCAAAGTCCTGAAGTTTCGTGAGTTCACAAAGTCTATAATCGCCTGCGATTCCGGCTCGCTTCCGGCGCTTGGGCCGCGGTAGGTTTCGTCTGAGGGATCGGGTGAACTTCCGACATCGTCCAAACCCCACATATGTGGAAAATTGCGGTTCAAATCGACGCCGTAGCTTCCGCCGCCGTTGTTTCTGCGATTTTTGCGCCACATTCCGCCGCCGCCGGGGTTCATAACCTCATTATAACGGTAGCCGTCGGGATTCATAAGGGGAATGAACCAGACCTCGCGGGTATCGACAATATGCGTCGCGCGTTCGTCGATGCCGTAATTCTGCACGAGCCATTGCGCATATTGGATAACTATCTCCGGTGCGATAACCTCTCTGGCGTGGATTCCGAGGCCGATAAGCACCTCCGGCTCGTCCTCGTCGATATTGACATTGTCGGAAATTTTTATCATTACGATTGCGTTGCCATTGTGCCCGCAACCTATTGTCTCCGGAACCGAAACCAGCGCCGGATAAGCTGTATGAAGAGATTCCATCGCGGCGATAATCATCTCGTAGGTGCGCCATCCGCCCATATCAAGCGAGCTGTTTAACCTCGACCGATAGAACTCGGCCATATCAGGGATAATCATATCATAGGGGATTCGATTGAAATCGAGGTTTGCCATTTCGCCTTCCGAGAGGGCATATTCTGCCCAGACTCCGGGACGGGAGTTCACGATATCGCCCTTAATCTGGGACATCCATCCCCAATCGACACGAATCAGCGAGTAAATTTCTGGATTACCCGCGAATATAGTTATCGCTAATATCAATAATAACAAATACTTACGCATCTTTACACTCCGTTAGTTTGTCCGGTTCGGGAAGTGGCTTGCACTCGAGCGCCGCCTCGATCACTTCTTCCATTCTTCTCACAAAAATGAATTTAACTCTGCTCTCGATTTCGTCGGGAATGTCTTCCATGTCTTTTTTGTTCTGAAGTGGAAGGATAATCCGCCGTATCCCAGCCTGATCCGCCGCGAGCACCTTTTCTTTGACCCCGCCGATAGGAAGAACCTCTCCGCGAAGGGTAATCTCGCCGGTCATCGCTGTTTTCTCCCGCATGGGTCGTTTTGTTACGAGGGATGTCAAACATGTCGCAATGGAAATTCCCGCCGATGGGCCGTCTTTGGGGATAGCACCGGCGGGGACGTGAAGATGGATGTCAGTTTTGTCAAAATTCGTATCGAGTCCCATCGCCCCGGCTTTCGATCTAAGCCAGCTTAGCGCGGCTTGCGCGGATTCTTTCATAACATCCCCAAGCGAGCCGGTGAGGATAAGAGATTTGCTACCCGGCATCGCGGTGGCCTCGATAATCAAAATCGAACCGCCAACCGGCGTCCAAGCCAGCCCGATCGACATCCCCGGAAGCATTTTGTCCGGCAATCTGTCCTCGATATAATGCTCAGGGCCAAGGTATTCCTTTGCGCGGTTTGAGGTTATCACGGCGGATTTCCTCTCGCCCGAGGCGATTTCCTTTGCGACCTTACGGCATACAGTGGCGATTGTTCTTTCGAGGTTGCGAACACCAGCCTCTCGGGTATAGCTGTCAATAATGGTATCCAATGCGGCGTCTTCGAAACGAAGCTGGCCTCTGCCGAGGCCGTGGGCTTCGAGCTGTTTCGGGACGAGATAATTCACCGCGATTCCAAGCTTTTCCGCAGGGGTGTATCCCGGAAGCTTGATCATCTCCATTCTGTCCAGCAGAACCCGGGGAATCGGGTCCATATAGTTTGCCGTGGCGATGAACATCACGCGAGACAGGTCGAATGGCACTTCGAGATAGTGATCGACGAAGCTGAAATTCTGCTCCGGATCGAGAACCTCGAGAAGCGCTGAGGATGGGTCACCGCGGAAATCCTGTCCGATTTTGTCAACCTCGTCGAGCATAAAAACCGGATTGTTCGAGCCGCAACGTTTTATCCCCTGAAGAATTCGTCCCGGAAGCGCGCCGACATAGGTTCTACGATGACCGCGTATTTCGGCCTCATCGCGCATTCCGCCGAGACTCATTCGGAAAAACTCACGGTTCATCGCTCTTGCGATGCTAATGCCGAGGCTCGTCTTGCCAACTCCCGGCGGGCCGATGAAGAGCAATATCGGCGATTTTGCGTCCGGCTTCAGTTTTCGCACCGCCAGAAATTCGAGGATGCGTTCCTTTATTTTTTCGAGATCATAATGGTCTTCGTCGAGAATTTTCTGCGCCTCGCGAATGTCGATTTGATCCTCGGTGCCTTCCAGCCATGGCAGTTGGAGAATCCAGTCGATATAGGACATCGACACGGTGTATTCTGCGCTAGCGGGATTCATGCGTTCGAGACGTTCGAGTTCGTGTTCTGCGGCTTGACGCGCCTCTTCGGGCAGATTCTTTTCCGCGACTCTTCGCCGCAGATCCTCGATTTCCGCGCCGTCTTCCTCGCCAAGCTCACGTTTGATGGCTTTCATCTGCTCGCGAAGGACAAACTCGCGTTGGCCTTTTCTAATCGACTCGTCCGCCTGCGATTGAATGTTCTTAGAGATTCGCAGAACGGAAAGCTCTGTTGCAAGATATTGCTGAAGCAACCTAAGCCTTTGTGCAATCTCTGCGGTTTCGAGTAAAGTCTGTTTTTTTTGAATCCCAAAATTCAAAGCGGCCGCAATGGAATCCGCAACACCGCCGGGGTCGGTTAAATCCATCGAATCCACCGGTAAATCGTCAGGAAGATATGGAGCGAGAGTAATCACCTCTTTGAATTGCTCGACGATTGTCCTGGTGAGAGCGACAACCTCGGGTGTCTCGATAACCCTCTCCGTTATCGGCTCGAATATAGCCTTGAGATAGGGCTTTTCCGAGATCTTATCCTCGATTTTTATCCGGTTTTCGGTTTTTGCGAGTATTCTAAGCGAGCCATCCGGGAATCGCAACATTTTCAGCACGACAGCCTTGACACCGACATTATAGATACTCTCGAAACTGTCGTTCTTGTCCGTTCCGGGCTTGGTCGAAACGAGTGCGAAGACTTTATGGTCTCCCACAACATCGTCAACCAGCTGTATATGGGGCTTTTCGTTAAGCACCAAAGGGATAATCAGCCCCGGAAAGGCGACATTATCGACAAGCGGTATGATAGACAGTTCTTCCATTTTCTCTTTGATTTCGGGCATATCTGCAATATCCGGAATTATGCTATTTTAACATCTATTTCAACCGTCTCCTGAAGAACCCTCGCGGGAATTGTAACCTTGAGGAAACCGTCGTTGTATGTGGCTTTGGGTTCGGAGCCGATAAATTTTCTGGGGAGTTGGATGTTCCTCTCGAAAGGACCGTAGTTTATTTCGAGATTGTGGAAGACTGTTTTCTCGACGCTCCCGTTCTGTGTGCGTGCTCCGGCTATCGTGATAATATTATCTTCGATATGAATGCGAATGTCTTCTTTTCGCACTCCGGCAAGCTCGCAAACAATACAGAATTCCATTTCGGTTTCGCAAACATCGGTTGGAGGATGCCAGATATTGATTGCCCTCAATATTCCTGCGTTCCGCATCTGGGAGAAGTTCGAAAACAGCCGTTTCATCTCCGCTTCGATTTCGTTTGAACGCTTCGCGTAAATTTTCTCCCTCATAATGCTCTTCCTTTGAGAGAGGGTAATGGTTAATCCGGGAATTTTATTCTCGGAACGATTTCGGCAACTAAGCTCGACAACTTTGCATCGGCAGAATCGGCGATTGCGAGTATCTTCTCGAGTGTCGCCGGTTCGAGTGCGTCCGGAAGGCACATATCCGTAACGAGTGAAAATCCGAGCACGCGCATCCCGCCATGCACCGCGACAGTAACCTCGGGCACAGTGCTCATCCCGACAGTGTCCGCGCCGATTCCACGCAAGAACCGATATTCCGCGCCTGTTTCAAGACTCGGCCCCATCAACGCGACATAAACTCCCTGCATAAGGCGGATTCCAAGTTCGAGCGCTACATTTTCGGCCAGCTCGCGAAGTTCGGGGGTGTATGCCCTGCTCATATCGGGAAATCGCACGCCGAGTTCGGAGTCGTTCACACCGCGAAGAGGATTATCGCCCATGAGATTGATATGGTCGGTCATCAGCATAATATCGCCCGCGCGGAAAAAGGGGTTCAGCCCGCCGGCGGCATTCGATACCATCATTGTGCCTATTCCGAGAGCTTTCATTGTGCGCACCGGATAGGTTATCGTGTGCATGTCGTAACCCTCATAGTAATGGAATCTGCCGTGCATAGCCATAACCGGCACGCCGCGCAGATGCCCGAAAATGAGCTTTCCTGCGTGGCTCTCGACGGTGCTTGTCGCAAAATGGGGGATTTCCTCGTATGGTATTACGGCGTCTTTCTCGATAAGTTCGCCGACTTTGCCCATTCCGGTGCCCATAATAATTCCGAGTTTCGGGCGAATGCTTGTTTTGGATTGTAAAAACGAAACCGTATCCTGAAGCTGTTTTCTGATTGCGAACATCCTGATTTCCTTTCGTCTATTTATTATTCATTTCATTCAAAAAAAAGGAAGATTAATCTTCGAAAAGCGCTTCGCGTCGGCGTCTGTGAACAGAATTCGAGAAGGCTTCGGTATCTGGAATCGGGAATTCCACTCGTGAATCCATCGGAAGTTCTGACACGGTTTTATTGACTCTTCGCGCTTCGTATTCTTTGTCGAATTTAATCAGCGCTTCCTCCTGAAGCTCGAGCACACGCAGAAGTTTTCGGAAATAGGCGTCCTTAATTGTTGTAAGCTCATAAAGCTGTTGCTTGGTTTCGTTCATCTGGACGGAATATTGAGAAATGATTCTCTGGGCTTCGGCATCGGCCTTCTCGCCGATTTTTGAGGCCTCTTCTTCGGCATGTGCAATTATCTGCTCTCCCTCTTTTTTTGCGAGTTCGAGAGCTTGTCCGATAGCGCTCGATTGGGACTCCAGCTCCCCGATGCGTTTCATCAAGCCGTCCAGCCTTCGAGAGAGATTATCTTTCTCTCGGTTCAACTCCGCTACACCCTCGGCGACCTGTCCCAAAAAGAGCTTCACATCGCTAGTTTTGTAGCCGAAAGCGGCCTTGGTGAATTCCTGATTACGAATCTCGAGCGGCGAAAGTGCCATGATTGACTCCTGAATTCGATTATAAATCTTCAAAAAAGAAGGCTTCGGAAGGAATTTCTCTTCCCTTCCAAAGCCCTCGTCATTCGTTCTATCCGAACTTGATTCCCTGCGCTAAGGGGAGATCGGGCGAATAGTTCACCGTATTAGTTTGACGGCGCATATATGCTTTCCAGCAGTCGGAGCCGGATTCTCTTCCGCCGCCGGTTTCCTTTTCGCCGCCGAAAGCTCCGCCGATTTCCGCGCCGCTCGTGCCGATGTTCACATTCGCGATGCCGCAATCCGAGCCGACCTCGGATAAGAATTTGTGCGCCTCGCGGACATTATTCGTGAAAATCGCTGAGCTAAGTCCTTGCGGGACATCGTTATGGACACGAAGGGCTTCCTCGAAATTCTCATATTCGATTATATAGAGAATCGGGGCGAAAGTTTCCTCCTGAACGATTTTGAACTCGTTCTTCGCCGCGGCGATACATGGCGTAACATAGCATCCGCCCGGTAAATCGAGCTTTTCGCCGCCGTAGATAACCTCGCCGCCCTCTTCTTTGAGCCTTTGGATTGCGGTCATCATCTCATCGACCGAGCCTGTGTCGATCAACGGCCCCATTAGGGTGTTACTGTCAAGCGGGTTTCCGATACGCACCTGTTTGTAGGCGGATACGAGCTTCTCTACAAGCTCCGCACGTTTCGATTTGTGAACGATAATCCTGCGTGTCGAGGTGCATCTCTGGCCTGCGGTGCCTACCGAACCGAATACGATTGCCGGAACAGTGATTTTCATATCGGCATCGGGGGTAACGATTATGGCGTTGTTTCCGCCAAGCTCGAGAATTGTCTTGCCGAGCCTTTCGCCGACAACTTTGCCGACATGATAGCCAACTCTACAGCTTCCGGTAGCGGAAACCAGCCGCACGCGATGGTCATTGATGAGCATCTCGCCGACATCGGAGCCGCGCCCTATTAGCAGGCTGAGGATCGCCGGATCGACATCCATCTCGCGACAGACTTCTTCGGCTATCTTTGTGCATGCGATGGCTGTGAGAGGGGTTTTACTGGAGGGTTTCCAGATATTCGAATCGCCGCAAACAACTGCGAGCGCAACATTCCAAGCCCAAACCGCGACAGGGAAATTAAAGGCAGAAATCACGCCGATAATCCCCAATGGATGCCATTGCTCCATCATGAAATGCGCCGGACGCTCGGATTTCATCGTGAGGCCGTAGAGCTGGCGCGAAAGCCCGACGGCGAAATCGCAGATGTCGATCATCTCTTGGACTTCGCCCTCGCCCTCGGCGGCGATTTTGCCCATTTCAAGAGTTACGAGCTTGCCAAGATCGGACTTACGCTCCCGAAGCTTATTACCAAGCCTGCGAATAATCTCGCCGCGTTTCGGAGCGGGTATCTCGCGAAGCTTTAGAAATGCCGCTTGTGCCGCATCGGCGATTTTCTGGTAATCTTCGCCGTTCGCCTGACGGATAGTCGCGAGTTTTGAACCGTCTATCGGCGAATAGACATCCAGCGGAGAGCCGTTGCCCAACCATTCGCCGTTGAAACCTCCCTTAAGTTCGCCGGTGAGACCGAATTTTTCGAGAATTTCCTTCATCGTCTTCCCTTCTGTTTTCTATGTTTATCTTCTTGATGGCCAACGATTTACTTCAACATGCGGTTCGCCGGTGCCGTAATATGATACTCTGACCTCCGGTCTGCGCCTTACGAAATTCGTTGTGTCGGTATGAATCGCAAGACTCGCCCTTTTCATTCCGGGATTCTTTTCGATATACTGTTTGAGTGTTTCCACACCAACATTTGCGACCTGTTCGCGTTCGGAATCCCCGAAAATGGCGATATGAACTATGTGCGGGGGATCTTCGAAGGCCGGTTTCGTAGTATCCGGGCCTTCATACAGAGTTAAGACCTTCAGCTTTTCTTCACTTTTGGAGCATCCAAAGGATAGAAGAACCATCACGATTAGGAATGTGATAAGAATCGCCTTTTTCATCTCTCTCCTCATTATTTAAACCGTATTTCAATATATACGAATATATATGATTGCGAATTTCGTGCCGTAAATCAAGTCAAAACTATCACCTTGCAAAACTCATAGATTATATTTAATATTTGCGCATGCATTGGCTACCGGACATATTCATCGCGGTTCGCGATATTTTCAATCAGCATGTAATCTTCGGTATTGGCGTGCTTCTGATGGGCGGTTTCTTTTTTGGAAAGCTCGCGCAGAGGTTTAGTCTTCCTGCCGTTACCGGTTATATCGTCGCGGGATTGCTTTTGGGCGATTCGATTCTTGGGTTCGTCCATGTCGAGATGACTGCAAACCTAAGGTTAATCACCGATATTGCGCTCGGAATCGTCGCGATAACCATCGGCGCAGAATTCGACCGTGCAAAACTGCGCAGATTGGGCATAAGTATTGTCATTATAACGGTTTTTCAACTCCTCGCCACCTTCTTCGCTGTTAGCATCGCACTGTATGTTTTCAAAATGCCATCGCTCTATGCCGTGCTTCTGGGAGCGATTGCCACAGCTACCGCACCTGCCGCAACTGTGGCAATTATTCAGGAGCTTCGTGCAAGGGGTGATTATGTCGATACTCTATATGGTATTGTGGCTCTCGACGACGCCGGATGTGTGGCGATTTTCGCGATGGCTTTTGCTGTCGTTTCAAGTTTCGGTGGCGGAAGTATCGACTTTTCCAATTTCTGGGGGATAATCAGCAGAAGTCTTCTCGAGATTGTTTTCTCGCTTATGGTGGGGTTTTTTGGTGGTTTGGGTCTCCATTTTCTTACTTATCGCAAGACAAATCAAAACGAGACTTTGATCCTGTCTCTGAGTATGATTCTAATAATTACGGCTGTTTCTATTTCGCTTCATCTTTCTCCATTGTTGGCTAACATGATGGCCGGCGCAGTTGTGATTAATGCATCGCCCAGAGGCATAAGGGCATTACGGTCAATAGCCCCATTAACACCGCCTTTATATGCTGTATTTTTCGCAATCGCCGGAACAGAGTTGAAACTCAATATCATCGCGAGCAAGCAAGTTCTCATCTGGGGAATCGTTTATGTTCTTGCGAGAGCTGTCGGCAAATACGGCGGTGTTTGGCTTGGAACCACCGCGGCAAAATCGGAAAAAAGAATACGAAACAACCTTGGTTTGTCGATGTTACCTCAAGCCGGAGTGGCGATTGGTCTCGTGCTCTTCATACAAACAACGTCTTACTATGTCGGTGCCACACCTGACATTAAATTTGTTTTCGATCAAATGGTGAACATCATCCTTTTTGCTGTGCTAATCAACGAATTAGTTGGTCCGCCGTTATCGAAACGCGGCATTCTGAGGGGATCTGACATTTAGGAGAATTATGGATGCATTCGAAACGTTGAAAAAATCGCTTTGCATTCCGGCGCTAAAATCGCGTAAAAAGCACGCTGTTCTCGAGGAAATCTCCGAAATTCTCGCACAACAGCCGGAACTAAGAGGGATATCAAAAGAGGAAATCGCTCGTGGCTTCATGGAGCGCGAGATGCTCGGCTCGACCGGTTTCGGCGGAGGTTTGGCCATCCCCCACTGTAAATTCGACGGCTTAGATGAATTTATGATCGGTCTCGCCGTTTCCAAAAAAGGTGTTAACTACGACGCTATCGACCACCGCAAGGTTCACCTTTTCTGTTTTATTGTCGGTCCGGCAAATCAGCCGCAGGGGCATGTCAAACTTCTTGCAGAAATCTCACTCGTCCTTCGCGAGGAATCAGTTCGCCGCGCCCTTATCGCCGCATCGACTCAGACCGCACTTTTTGAGGAATTCACACGGCACTGCATGGGCGAGTGCAAAGCCCAGACACGCGAAAAAAAGCTTTTAATTATGGTTGTTCAGGGCGAGGATATGACTCTTTCGATAATCGAGCTATTCATCGAGCTTGGACTGCGCGGCGCTTCTGTAATCGAATCTTCGAGTATGGGCAGGATGCTCTCGCGCGTGCCGCTTTTCGCCGATTTTATTAACTTCCTCGGATCAGAAGGGGATTACCATCGAACGATAATCACGACGATTCCAGCCGATGAAGTAGACGATATTATTTTCAAAATCGAAGCCGTTACCGGCGATCTCGAAAAACATAGCGGTGCGATGCTCATGGTGCTCGACGCCCCTATAATCAAAGGTTCTCTGGAATCTATTTAGTGGAATCGAAAATTGCACGAAAAATATCTTGACACCACCGATGTCGAGGCATATTTTTGAAATTCGTTCTTTCGATTTATAGGGCGCCCTAGCTCAGTTGGTAGAGCAACGGACTGAAAATCCGTGTGTCCGCAGTTCAATTCTGCGGGGCGCCATAAAACTAAAGGCCCGCAAGGGCCTTTTTAGAATATGCCAGCATAGCTCAGTCGGTAGAGCAGCTCACTCGTAATGAGCAGGTCAACGGTTCGAATCCGTTTGCTGGCTAAATTTCGGGCGGTCGTCTGGGCCGCCTTTTTTACAGCTCGATGCTCTCTCCGGGCTGAAGTATCCTAACCTCTACCTCTTCCGAATCCACCATCTCAGCGAATTCCTCGGACGAACTGTCGATTGGCGGCCATGTGCCGTAATGCATCGGAACGACAATCTTTGGAGCGATCATATCTACAGCGATTGCGGCGTCGCGAGGCCCCATTGTGAAATTATCGCCGATTGGCAACAGCGCGAGATCGACCTCCTCGAAATCCCCAAGGAACATCATCTCGGAAATCAGCGCGGTATCGCCGGCATGATAAATTGTAACACTGTCTATCTCGACAAGAAATCCGCAGGGCATGCCGGTATATACGATTGTGCCGTCCGTTTCGATGATAGCACTGCCGTGAAGCGCTGGGGTTAGCTTCACCCTTCCGAAAGGAAAATCGAATCCACCGCCAATGTGCATCGGATGGGTTTTATGCCCCCTTTGACCCGCATATACCGCAAGCTCGTTTGGGGCGATGATCGTAGAGCCGCATCTTTTCGCGATATTGAAAGCGTCGCCCACATGATCGCCGTGGCCGTGTGTGAGCAGAATGAAATCCGCGTGCAAACTCTCTGCTTTGGCCGCCGCTTTTGGATTTCCGGTGAGAAATGGATCGATGAGTATTGTGAATTTGTCGCTTTTAATTTCAAATGCGGCATGTCCCAACCATTTTACCTTGACCATTTTGTCCTCCGTGTTTAATTTAATATTATGAAACGCAAAAGAAATGTAAGGACTTCCGGCGAAAAAATCAAGGAGGCGATTCTCGGTTCCGACCCCGCCGACCAGAGATTTTTCGCTTATTTCTACGCTATCGGCACAATTTTCTATATTTTAACTTTGGCTGTTTTCATTCCACTCGGGAAACTTGTTGCGGAAAGAAACAACCTAAGCCCTGTCGTAAGCTGGGTTTTTCTTGGCTGTGTGTATTTTGGGATGCTCTTACTTATACGCCTTCTTCTTAGTTTTGTCAAAGGCTTGCGCGAATTTTACATCGGGAAAAATACTGACGAGATTCAGGGTGACGATTTTTCTGAAATCGAAGCGCTTGTCCTGAAAGGAAAGTATTTGGAGGCGATAAACCGTTACCGCGAGGAGTTCCGTGAACGCGAAGGCAAAGATGAACGTCCGCGGATGAGAATAGCTGAGATATATTGGTTTTTCATGCAGGATTACCGTGGCGCGCTGAATCAGTATTCGCTCATAGTTCGCACCACGAAAGACCCCGCAATAGAACTTCTCGGCTATATGAAGCTTATTGAACTTATGCGCGATAAATTTCCAGACGATGATAGGCTTATGCCGGCATGTAAATATGTAATTGCCCAATTCCCCGGCACAGCAGGCGCTCTTTTAGCAATGGACTGCGCCCAAAATAAACTGCACTCTCAACAAAGTAATCAAAACCCTGAGGTGAAATAATGCCATTTTCTGAACTCTTTTACCACATTGTAATGAAAATTAATATTAGTGAAGTCAAGCTTCATGAGTTGACGCGAAAGATTGTGCAGGCCAAACTCGAAGAGGAAATCGAAAGCATTGGCGGGGCGAATATATCGGTCAATCTAATGAACGACCATGCGCATCTTCTGGTGCAACTCCCGCAGATTATCGCCCCAGATGAAATAGTAAATCACCTCGCGGACTCGACATCGGAACTCGTCGATGGGATGGGGCGAAACGAAAAACTCGTCTGGGAGGAGGATTTCGGGGTCGTTTCGGTCAGTAAATCGCATCTCGAAATCGTAACAAAATATGTCGAGACTCAAGTTGAGCGTCACGCTAGCGGGAATATTAACGAGACTCTCGAGAGAATTTCTTCTGCGGATTAGGTATCGATAATTTGAGCTTTCGAGCGGTGGAGAAATTCATCTTGAAACCGCCAGCCAATTCTGTATATTGGTTTTTAATAACACCTTTATGTGATATGTTCGACAAGAGAAAAGACAAAATAAGATACCCTTAGATGCCAAAATTCAGCGCAGTGTGGGCATTGTATTATTTACTATTAGCATTCTTATTGTATAATATTATAGGGTCGATAGTAATAAAATAATTCCGCTTTCTCGTTTCAGATGCTCAATAGGGAAGATTGTCAATGTCTATGCTATTCATTATCAATGTGTTAAATACTGCGAGTTGATTCTAAATCTAAAAAAATAACTTAAATCCTATTTAACTGAAAGGATAACTATGCCTATCGTTCTTGATGGTAGCAATCTCACAATTGAAAAAGTAGTCGCAATCGCTCGTTCTGGTGAAAAAGTTGAGCTTTCCGCAGAGGCGGAATCTCGAATTAATAAATGCCGCGCGCTTCTCGAAGAAAAGATTGTCGCGAAAGAGATTATGTATGGCGTCAACACAGGTATCGGCGAGTTTTCCGAGGTCGTTCTCGATGACGAACAGATTAAGGAATTCCAAAAGTATCTCATTTACAACCACGCCGCCGGCATCGGTGAACCTGCGCCGATAGAGCATGTGCGCGGCGCGATGGTCGGCAGAATAAATGTTCACGCTCATGGCAACTCCGGATGCCGGATCAATATCACCAAAACCCTTGTTGAAATGCTTAACAGAGGCGTCACGCCGGTGGTTTGCGTAAAAGGCTCTGTCGGTGCCTGCGGCGATCTCGCGCCAATGTCGCAAATCGCATTGCTCATGATGGGCGAGGGCGAGGCTTTTTATAAGGGCGAGCGTCTTCCCGGCAAAGTCGCTCTGGAAAAGGCGGGAATCGAAATCCCCGGACTTAAGGCTCGTGACGGATTGGCGACAATCAATGGCTCGAACCTTCTGACTGCGATGAGTGCCATTCACCTTTACGATTTCTATCGTTGGCTCAAACAGGCTGAAATCGCCTGCTCGATGACTCTCGAAGCACTTTTGGCCAACATGAAACCCTATAACGAAAAGCTTCATCGCGCACGCGGGTTCAAAGGCGCAATCAGCTCAGCGAGCAATATTATGAAGTGTATCGACGGAAGCGACCTCGTTACCGGCAAACTCAAAGTCAAGGTGCAGGATGCTTATTCTATGCGCTCGACCCCGCAGGTTCTCGGTGCCGTCCGCGATTCCCTCGATTGGGCACGTTCGCAGGTCGAAATCGAGCTGAACGGCATTGGCGACAATCCGATTTTCTTCCCTGAAGAAAAACTGACACTTACCGGAGCGAATTTTCAGGGAAGCCCTGTCAGTCTTCCGATGGATATGGCCGGCGCGGCGATTACTATGGCGAGCGTGTTGTCCGAACGCAGGCTCAACAGACTTCTCAATCCGGCGTTAAGTGTGGGGTTGCCACCCTTCCTAACCAAAGGCGCGGGAATGTTCTCCGGCCTTATGCTTAGCCAATACACAGCCGACATGCAGATTGTCGAGCAGAGGATACTTTCCATGCCGGCTTCGATACAATCGATTCCGGCGGCGGCGGATCAGGAGGATTTCGTTAGCATGGGAATGAACACCGCGCTCAAAAACGGCATGATTCTCGATAACGCCTATGGCGTTCTGGGAATCGAGTTCATGGCCGCCGCGCAAGCGCTCGATTTTCGCGAGTTTACTCCGGGTGTGGGGGTTCGCAAGGCGAAAGAGGTTGTCCGCAGGCATGTTGATTTCCTCGATGTCGATAGGCCGCTTTATTCGGATCATAACAAGATGAAAGCGCTGGTCAAATCACTCGAAATCCTCGAAGAGGTTGAAAGAACTGTCGGCCCGCTCGAATAATTCGATTCGAATACCAAACCACAAAGGCGGCTTCATACGGAGCCGCCTTATTTATCTCATTGTTAACGATTACTCACATTCTCAACCCTTCACACCTACTCTCCACTCTCGACTCCTTCCCCGTTTCCTATTTCTTTGTTGCACAATCGCCCTTTCTGTCCTAAATTGAATAATTAACGGATGAACCGATATGCAACGTAAACAGATAGAAAAACGGCTTGATTTGGTGATGATGGCGGTCGGCGCTCTCGCGGTGATTTCACTTGTGGGTAAGGCCGGTTTCGGACTTGGCGAGAATTTCGTCAAGACCTTCTATATTATGGACGCCGCGATAATCATCTTTTTTATCGCAAACGCCATTGCGCGGCTTGTCATTGCTCGCGACTGGTGGAAGTTCATCAAGGCGCATCCGGTTCAATACATTCTCATATTGCTTTTCCTGTCGCAGATACTCATCGCGCGGTTATTGCTGACCGACATCGGCTACAAATATGTTCTCAATCAGCTGAATCTCGTTGGTATTACGAAAATTTATATCGTGCTGATGCAGGCCTATATTTTCATCGAGCTATTAGTCGAGGTCGGCCGAATAAACTCGCGGATGGCGAGTTTGCCCTTGCCACCGGCGGCGCTATTCGCGGTTAGTTTCATGATTTTGATTTCGGTCGGCACGCTTTTGCTGATGTTGCCGGGCGCAACCGTGGGGAAAAGCATCAAATTTGTCGATGCACTTTTTACTGCGACCTCTGCAACATGCGTTACCGGACTCATTGTCGTGCCGACAGGGACATTTTTTACACGGTTCGGGCACATTGTCATTATGACACTAATCCAGTTCGGCGGGCTCGGTCTTATGACCTTCGGAACTTTTTTCGCGCTGGTTTTCCGGCAGGAATTCGGCCTTCGTGAAAGAATGCTTCTCGGCGATGTCCTAAATGTGCAGGTTTTTGGCAAGATAAAGACGCTCCTCGCTTCGATTGTCGGAATCACAATTGGAATGGAGCTTATCGGGGGGATTCTTATTTATATTTCCTCGGGGCCATACACTAAGGACATGGAGTCGAGGTTTTTTTGGGCGACGTTTCATTCTATAAGCGCTTTTTGCAATGCGGGATTTTCACTTTGGAACGACAATATAGGCCGTTTTACTTCCGACTGGAAGATGACCCTTATTTTTGCAGGATTGATAATCATCGGCGGGCTTGGGTTTATTGTTGTCAGCGATATTGGCAAATATCTTTTCAGCCCATTCAGGAATAAGCGACGTAAAATCACGCATTTTACACTTCAAACTCGAACGGTCCTTTCGATGACCCTGATTTTGATTATCGCGGGGATGGCTTTATTGCTGTTGGGCGACACTAACAAACAATTCCTCGGGAAGGATTGGCCGACTGCGCTGTTAACCGCTTTTTTCCAATCTGTCACGGCACGCACAGCCGGTTTTAATACAATCGATATAGGGGCGTTATCGGCCGCGCCATTGTTAATTTTGATTATCCTGATGTTCATCGGCGCTTCTCCCGGCTCCACAGGTGGAGGAATAAAAACAACAACTCTCGCTGTTGTGATAGCCTCGGTGAGAGCACGTCTGAGTGGTCATACCAAGGTGAATGTCTTCAACCGTTCGCTTTCCTCGGGTGTTGTTTCAGTTGCCGCGATGATTATTGTCCTTGCTCTAATAATTATATCGATTGGAACATATCTGCTATGCATTTTCGAGCTTGGCTCGAACTCGGAATGGAGTTTCCTCGATATGCTTTTTGAGGTTGTCAGCGCATTCGGAACAGTCGGGCTATCCACAGGGCCTACTTTCGGCCTTTCGACCGCAAGCAAGCTTGTGATAACGGCTATAATGTTCCTCGGGCGCGTCGGACCGCTGACCTTCCTTTTTGCCGTGTCTCGACATTTCAAGGTCAAGCGCATGGAATACATCGAAGAAACGGTTATGGTGGGCTAAATGAAAAAAATACTCATAGTGGGCGCTGGAAGATTCGGATACACTGCCGCGAGCCGTCTTTCGGAGCTTGGGGCTGAGGTTGTTGTAATGGAACGGGACGAAAGGCGCGCAAACGCCCTTAGGTCGATGGTCTCAGATGTTTTCATTCTCGATGCTGTGGATAGAGAAACCCTTCTACCCGAAATTGAAAATACTGGTTTCGATGCCGGAGTGGTGGCCATCGGCGATGATTTTTCCACCGCACTCTTAGTTTGTCTTTACATGAAGCAAGCTAATATACCCTACATAGTCGCACGTGCATCGACACCAAAGCAGGGCACTATTTTCCGCAGGATTGGTGTGGATATGGTTGTTACACCCGAGGATGAAGTGGGGCATAATCTCGCCGAAAGGCTCATTCTCAGGGAATCGGAGCAAATCGATTTGTCGCCGGACACTTCTATCGTGCGGGCAATTGCCCCGAAAAATTTCATCGGCAAAAAGCTTTCCGAAATTCAAATCAGCGGAAAAGGATTTCATTTTCTATTCATTGCGAGACGCTATATCGAACAGGGTTTCGTGAAAATAGCCTTCCCCGGCGAGGTCGATTTTGAGATTATCGAGGGCGATTTCTTCGTTTTCGCCGGAGATACAAGGCGAATCGCTTCTTTTTTGGAGTCTGTGAATGATTAGAGTCTCCAGCGTTCGATGTGTCGCATGCGGCGGATGTGTGCCCATCTGCCCCGAAAACGCGCTCGAAGTATCCAATTCCATCTTAACTGTGAACTCTAACTGCACCGGTTGCGGGCTTTGTTTCCCTGTATGCCCCCACGGCGCGCTCGGTTTTGAAGAAGAATATGAACTTCACGAGATTCGCCCCGCCGACGACGAGTTCGACATCGTTGTTATCGGCGGCGGCCCGGGAGGTTCAACCGCGGCCTTTTTTGCGGCCTCTGCCGGCGCGAAAGTCCTTCTGCTCGAAAAAAAATCGGTTGTGGGAATTCCCCAGTTATGTGCAGAGGGGGTCAGCACAACGGGTCTTTGCGATGTTTACCCGGAAATCGAACCGGAATGGATTTCCACAACAATTGAGGGCGCGATACTTGTTTCTCCCGAAGGCAACCGCATAAGAGTGCGCCATCCAAAGGCCGGATACATCCTTGAACGCAGAATTTTCGATCGAAGCCTTTTCGCAAATGCCGCAAAAGCTGGCGCATCGACAATAACCACTGCGCCCGCAAAATCGCTTCTATGGAAGAACGATTATATCGTCGGCGTGGGTTACGAACATCTCGGCACTCGCAGAATGGCTAAATGCAAGGTCATTATCGCCGCCGATGGCGTAGAATCGAATGTCGCGAGATGGGTTTTTCCAAAAGACAGGCTCTCTTCACGCGAAATCCATGTCGCCGCACAGGTTGTAATGTCCGGTGTAGATTGCGAAGAAGGCTTTCCGGAGTTCCATATCGGCCGGAAAATCGCTCAGGGTGGGTATGCCTGGGTTTTTCCAAAGGGCACCGGCATCGCGAATGTCGGTCTCGGAATCAATCCCTCGCTCAAAGAAACCGATGGCAAAACCGCATGGGAATTACTCCGCACATTTATAAATAGTAGATTCGGCGATTCGGGAAGAATTATAGAAATCGCCTCTGGGAATGTCCCGACTGCGAAACGACTTCACCGTATCGCCTACCGCAACGTGCTGTTTGTGGGCGATGCCGGCAGGCTTACCGATCCGATATCAGGCGGGGGAATAGCAACCGCGCTTCTTTCCGGCAAAATCGCCGGCAAATTAGCCGCAGAGGCTGTCATGAATAAAAAACCAGAGCACATCGAAAGCGCTCTGGATGATTACAACCACATCTGGGATAAGGCTAAAGGAAAACAGATGTCCCTTTATGTTAAGGGCAAAGAGGTTTTCTCGAAGTTGCCGGATGCCGAATTAGAGGGCATCTGCGACTTCATCGACGAGCGGTTCGGCCATGACAGCTTCGACGCTATCGATATCCCCGGCACAATCGCGGCAATCCTTCGCCGTAAGGGGCTTATCTGGAACATCTTCAAGTCCCTTTTGCCAACCGGAGAGTAAACTAACCTTCGATTTTATTAAGCCTAATCGTGAGCCTCGATTTGCGCCTCGCCGCGGTTTTCGGGTGCATTACGCCCTTTTTGACCGCTTTGTCGAGTGTGCTGTAGATATGAGGCAACATCGCGCGAGCCTTTTCGGGGTCGCTCTCGGCGTTCAGCGTGCGGATAACGTCGCGGGTGTAACCCTTGACGATTCTGTTCCGGATTCTTCTGCGCTTGTCCTGCCGGACGCGCTTTTCCGCCGATTTGTTAACTTGTGTGTTTGGCACTGACTACTCCTTCTATTCTTCTTCTTTTTCTTTCTTGCACGATTTGGCTTTTATCGCCTTTTCCGCCATCTCGGAAATCTTGTCGATTGTCAGCGGAATTGCACTCGCGAACGAGCCAACCATGTTCTGTTTGATAGGCAGAAGGTTGACTTCGTCGCCCTGCAGAACGAGGAAAGCGACCGGCTCGACGCTGAAACCACCGCCACCGCCGCCCGAAGCTACATCATTTTTATCCCCTTTGACATCACTTCCGCCGGCGCCGAAACCGACCCCGACCTTGCAAACCGGGATTACGGTTTTGTCGCCAAGCTCGATCGGGTCGCCAAGAATCGTTTTGGCTTTCGCGACCGATTCGACATTGCTAAGAATGACTTTCAGCAGATCTTCTGCAAACATTTTTCCTCCAGGGTGATTGATTCAACGATCGTTACACCTGTTAATACACTCAAAAAAGTTATTTATTCGGCCTTGGTGATTCTTTTGTGTTCTCGATATGCCGAGATCATATTCAACTTGGGAAGCCGCCAAATAAGCTTGAGAAGCGGCCAGAGTAATAGTCGAAATAATGAATTTCTCAAATCGACATGCCCGTAGAAATCCCATTTTGCCGATGGCCTGAAATCATAGCCAAAATCGAGATTCATTTTTGGCAGACCAGCCTTAATAGCGAACATCCAGCCGTATAGCGCACCGGTAATCTCCGGTTCACCGTTTCCGATTTTCAAGAACAAATGATGGCTCACGACCCGAAAACTCATTGCGACATCGGCCACAAACCGTAAGACAGCCGACACAATTCTAACAAAAAGTCCTTTTCGTTTCAACCAAAAAGATAACGGCGCTTCTTTTTTGGGCTTGGCTGATTTGTCTTTTTTCGAAACGGTTTTTTTTTCGTGCTTGTCTTCGGATTTCTCTTCGGAAGTTATCGATTTTGCCTTTTCGGGCGGAAATTCCTTCCAAAGAAAGCCTCTCCGGCCTTTTCTGCCGTCGGTAACGAACCAAAACCCGAGAAAACTGACCTTCGCTGAAAAGGCACTATTCGCCAATTCGACATGGACAAAAAACGGCACAAAGAGCAGAATCGCGAGAATAAACGCGATAATCGCGAAAAAAGCAAGCAAAATATACAGGGCGATTATCAGTTTGCCACCTCGCGTTGAGCGGTGAATAACTTACAAATCTGCAACAATATGTCAAGTGAATAATGAGTTAATTCTATATTAAGTTGTTTTAGCGTCGGGTATCTCAATCGATACCGTATTTTTTCATTCGGCGATAGAGAGTTCGAAGGCTTATTCCAAGGCGCTTTGCGGCGATATTCTTGTCGAACCCGTTTTCGGACAATGTTTTGCGAAGAGACATCTCTTCGGCCTCCTCCGAGGAAAGCGGGCGAATAGGTTCGAGTCTGTCCGCAAGCTCTTCGATACGCGCTTCGAGCTGTTTCAACTCGGTGTAAATCAAAGATAAAACTGCCTCGATTCGGTCTTTGTCGTTGTGTATCTGCTCGTAAAATCGACCCTCATGTGCCAACATCGGCAAATCTCTGCCAATTCTTTGATGATCCAAAAAATAGCTTTCCAAATCTTCGGCCTTGACAATCCTTTCTCCGGCAAGCAAAAGGGCGTTTTCCACGAGATTTTTCAGCTCGCGAACATTTCCCGGCCAATGATATTCCATCATCGCGGAAACCGCGGAATTAGAGAATCCGCCAAAATCCCCGCTATGAGATTTTTCGACCTCGGAGACGAATTTGTTGACCAGAGTGGGAATATCTCTTCGGCGTTGACGTAGCGGCGGAATATTTATTTTGACAGCGGAAAGGCGATAATAAAGGTCTTCGCGGAATCTGCGCGCGGCGACCGCTTCGGTAAGGTCGATGTTTGTCGCGGCGATAAGGCGGACATTACTATGAACAGAGCCTTTGCCGCCAACTCTGATTATATCGCCGGTTTCGAGAACACGTAGCAATTTTGACTGTGTGCTTTGAGGAAGTTCGCCGATTTCATCGAGAAAGATTGTTCCGCCGTTTGCCTGTTCGAAATACCCCTCATGGCGCGAAATAGCTCCAGTAAAGGAACCTTTTTCGTGACCGAAAAGCTCGCTTTCGAGAGTGCCTTCAGGGATGGCCGCCGAATTGACCGCTAAAAAGGGTTTGTGGAATCTTCCGCTATGTCTGTGAATTGCGCGTGCAACCAATTCCTTGCCTGTGCCGGATTCACCGATTATCAGCACGGGCAAATCTGTCGGGGCGACACGGAATATCAACTCGGTAATAGCCTTCAGCTCGGCGGATTTGCCGACGAGATCGCATTCCTGCTGAAGGCGCAAAGTCTCCGCAAGCCGCTCGATTTCGGCGTGAAGCCTCTCATGCGATACATCGGACGGAAGTTCTATATCAACTAAATGTCCAGCGATATTTTCCTTCGGGAAAGGTTCGCCGACAAGAATAACCCCCATCAGCGGCGATTTGGCCAAAGCCCTTCTAATGAAGGAATCGCGGGCGATACCTATCTCCCCCGACATTATCACAAGAATGGAAAAATCCTGAGTTTTTAGCCTTCTGAAGCCAGCCTCGGCATTAAGCTCGACAATAGCGTCGTTTTCCCGAAATTCTTCGGAAGGGTCTATAACGAGAATAGCGGCCATTAACCCCTCGCGACGAAGAAAATATCGTTAACAGTAACGTAAATCATAAGCGCGAATAGTATCAGAAAACCGACCTGTTGTGCGACGAGCTTAAATTTAATCGAAACCGGTTTTTTCCGGATTGTTTCGATAAAAAGATAGACCAGATGGCCGCCGTCGAGAACCGGAAAGGGGAAGAGGTTCAGCACAGCGAGATTAATGGACAATGCGGCCATAAAGAATAACAGTGCCGCCCATCCGGCTTTCGCGGAAACGCCGGCCATTTTTGCTATCAGCACCGGCCCACCGACATCTCCCTTTTCCAGCCCGGAAGAGAACAGTCTTTTAATAAAAATCCCCATCGAAAGAAACATCTCGCCAAAGATCGAGAAAGCGCCGGGAATTGCCCTGAAAATCCCCATTGGCAAATATTTCACCGAAGGCTGAATTCCAATAAGACCTATTTGAATTTCACCGCTGTCGGTCATCGCGGAATGCGGCGCAGGCGTAAGGGCGATCGCGAAGGAGGAATCGCCGCGGATTATCTCGAACTCGGTAACAATTCCTGCGCGAGGGTGGACGAATTTCGATAGCTCCCCCCATTTTTCGACTGGAATACCGGCTACTGCGACCACGCTGTCTCCAGGCAGAAGCCCTGCGGAATCCGCAGGCGCACCCTCGAAAACACCGCCGATTACCGGCGCGGTTGAAATTTCGCCCATCCCATGGAATGCGAGGACAGTCCAGAAAAGAAAGAGGGCTAAAAGCAAATTCATTATAGAGCCGGCAGATATTATAACAGCGCGCGCGGCAATCGATTTTGAGGGCAAATCTCTGTCAGAAGGAACATAGTCGTCTTCGAGCGGATTATCGCCCGCAAGTTTGACATAACCGCCCACCGGAACCGCCCCAAGTGCGTATTCGGTCTCACCGAGTTTCTTCGAGACAATCGTAGGCGGGAAACCGATAGAAAATTTTTCGACCGTTACCCCAAAAAGCTTCGCCGCAAGGAAATGCCCCAACTCGTGAAGGAAAATCAGAGTGCCCAGAACTATTATTGTTGCAAGTATTGTCGTCATTCAAGCCCGATTTTTTTGATTATTGCTTTTTCGGTATCTTTCTTTATTATATAAAGATAATCAAAAAACGCAACCTTCCCTTTTGGAATGCCGATAATTATTCAAAAAACCACCAGCGAGAATTTTCCGTCAAAATCGGCGGTTTGCGGCAACGGCATTCTCGAAAAGCATCTAATTTCCGCCACATGGTTTCGCAGAACAGAGTGGGTTTACAGCCGTCTTCGAAGCGGGATCATGATTCATACCGCAATCGCGAACAGCGAGATTGTTGGGCAGATAACCGCTCTTCCTCTCGAAACTGCCCCTGTCGAGCTTTCTGGCGAATCGCTGTGGTATATTCCATGTATTTGGATGGCGCATAAACACGCCGCGCCGATGCTTGCTCATCAGCTTTTAGAGAGCATAATCGGTGATGTAGAGGGCAAAACTCGCGGTGTTGTTATTCTTTCCGACGATATTTGGATGAACCAAACAAATATTCTCGAGAGTTTTGGATTCGAGCAGACCGGAAAACTCGAAAGGCTGAGTGGCAGGTTTAACTCGATTCTGACCCTCAAACTCACCGAAGATTGCCCCTCACCGTCGGTAATATCTCGAAACGCCCCCGGCGAAAAGGACGAACGGCTTCACTATTTTTATTCACCGCATTGCCCGTTACATGTGCTGATTAATTACAAAATAAGCAAGGAAAATTGTTTCTCCGGATGTCTCAACCGTATTGTAAAACACGATTGTGCTGACCGTGAAATTATCCGAAGATATGGCATTAGTTTCGGGCTGTATTATAAGGGTCAGGAGTTCCTTAAAAGATACCTTCTGGGCACTCCACTAAAAGAGCTCATCGATGAATGTTGCGAACCTACCTAATTAGGATAGTTTTGCTGACAATCCCGCTTTCAACCGCGCGAATTAAGTAAATACCCGACGGCAGTTCAGTGTTGGAAAGGTCCTTCGCCTCCCACAGAGCTATCCCATTTTCAAGTGTAAGTGTGGATATGCGCCTTCCGTTGAGGTCAAAAATTTCGACCGAGCTATTTCCGGGTGCGTGAATAAGGCATCGCGAGTTGAATGGATTTGGAATCGCAACAGGGGCGAGTCTCTTCGGCAGGGCGCGCGAGGAAAGCTCTTCGGGGATTTCGAGTGTTGTGTATTGCGATATAGCTTGACCTGCGTTGGTCTGCCAATCTGCAAGATTATCGCCGGCGACCACCGCAACCGCCCATGTTTGACTCTCCATCGGCGCGAGGTCAAATGGTCCGCTCGAGATTATCAGCGACCAGTCGTCACCCGATGAACCGCTTGTGAGCGAGAATAGGCCCATCAGTAAATTCGATTTCACCGTATCGTCCCAACCCATGCCGGTTGGATAAACATGCACGGCATTTTCGACCACACTTCCGAAACCGAAATCTTCCAGCCCCACAAGGCCGACATAGCCCGGAAATAGCGGTGAACCGGCGGTTTCCCACATATAACCCCAGTTTTGGGCTGGCACCCATTGCGCACGGTCATACCAGGTCGGCCCGGATTCGACATGGATGTCGAAATCGGTGTAGAAGCCGATACAGACGTTATTGAACGTTGTCGTGTTATAATTTTTGATGAACATTCGATATATGATGAAGTCCTGATTTGCAGTAGCATTGAAGGTGAAACTCTGCTGGATGACTTTGATGAGCGAGTTCGGGTCGATATATGCGGTATAATAGCAATCTCCGGCGGGGCAACCGCCAGCGACAGCTTCCATCAGCGGTATAAATTCGCTCGACATTCCATTTTCCCATGTGATAACATTATCGTATGCCAAGCGCAAGAAAAATCCGCCGCCGTAGAGGGTCTGTGTGCTGTTATATCGGAATCCGTTGCCGGTAGGCGATGCCGCCGAGGGATTGAAAAAGCCAAAGCTTCCGAAGTTCGAAATCGTTGTCGAGATGGCCGATGTATTATGATTCGCGACCTGACGAGGATATTGACCAACACTGACCTGAAGGGTCTCGACATAAGTCTCCGAGGAGGCATAGATTGTAATTTCTATTGACGCGGTATGACCGGGCGGAGTGAAATCGTCTGCGGAGATTATCAAAGGGTCGGAAGAATTGACTGCGGAAAGCCCGGTTGCGACCGTTCCCCATGATGTCGAGGCATCTATCACGCTGACATAGGGGTCTCCAAGAGCGGAGATGGTTCCTGTAACGCTCGATGTCGCGCCGAGATTTTTTACCTCGACAACGAGTTTCACATCTTCTCCGGCGTCAAAAACGCCATTACCGCCACCCACTGGAGGCGAATCGTCCGTATTATGGGATTGAATTCTGATTATCGGGAATGTCGGTATCGGCGTAGAATTGACAAGCGCATAGCAGTTGAGCCTTCCAGCGCCATAGGCTGTGTCATGGCCGGCAGGGCCTAAATCGAAAGCTGTGTTCCTTAGAAGGATGTCGATTGCCTCGGGTGTGAGTGAGGGATTTTTCGATAATGCAAGGGCAACTCCCCCAGCCACACATGGCGCCGCGGCACTTGTTCCGCCAAAGGAAGTTGTTATGTTATAATCACTTAGATAGCTCGTGGTTGTGATTTGATTGCCGGGGGCGCATAATTCGGGTTTCATCAATCCCGGCGGCCAAGGGAAATCGGTATAAGTCCCTGTATTCCAATGAGTTGGACCTCGAGATGAATAACTCATAATGACATTCAGCGAGCTTATCGATCCGACAGAAATTATTGCGGTATTAGAACTCGCCCCTGTCTGAGCCGGCGAGGGACACTCGGCTGGCGCGCTGATACTCTGGGGACGCGAAATTGTGCCGTCATTGCCCGCAGATGTTACAACCACTATTCCCGCAGAATAAACATCTTCGAGATTCGCTCGAAACCAGTTCTTTAGTGTATTTGAAGGATCCGACCATCCAAGCGACATCGAAAAAAGATGCGCTCCGTTGTCGATTCCATATTCTATTGCATAAATAACATCTCCCGGCATTCCGCTTCCACCTGAGTCTATTACTTTGAGTGCCATAAGCTTAGCTCCAGGTGCAGTGCCGGTGGTTTCTCCCGCCGCCACACCGATCCCAGCTACAATACCGGCGCAGGAGGTGCCATGGCCGTGGTCGTCCATCGGGTTGCCGTCGCCATTTACAAAATCATAACCGAAAATGTCATCTATATAACCGTTGAAGTCGTCATCCACGCCGTTGTTAGTCTCGGCAGTATTTTGCCACATATTCGGGGCGAGATCGACATGGGTGTATCTTATGCCCGAATCCAAAATGCCCACAACCACGCCGTTGCCGTGGAAACCGGCACGCCAAACGCTATCCGCTTTCACCCTGATAACCGACCATGTTGTCGCCATAGGCTCGGTGGGCCTCGTGAAGGGGTTTTGCGAGGGAGGGTTGTATTGGATAACCTTAACCGGACTATTGTCGATTACACGAAGAACATCCTCTCGCGAGGAAATCTCGCGAACAGCATCGGGAACTGCGCGGAAAGTAACGGTTCCGCCAAGATAGGAAGCGCGGATATTCTCGGCCTTTCCCATTGCGGAGAGCGAATACAGATGCCTAAGAACTGAAGCTTGAGCCGATTCGGAGTGATTGCGAAGAATTTCGACCGCCTTATCGCGCCTATCGGAGCCGGACATATCTTTGCATTGTGCGATTTCATCGTGAAGGCCGGGTCTATCGATTTGAATTGCAATCTCCATCATATCTGTAGGAAGTGCGATGCGAAGCTTTTCCTCGAGAACCCGATCGATTTGTGCCGCAAATATTGTGTTTATAATGATTAACGCGAGGATTGCGGGGATTGTTCTTTTCATTATCGCTCCTAAAAAGTTACAGCTTAGAATAAATATAATGATAGAATCAGTCGATGCAATTCTAATATGAAACAGATTCCACTTCTTTCGAGAAGAGGTTTGCGGGGTAAGGCTAAAAGTTATCTGAAACGTTTGACAAATTGGTGAATCGATATTTGTCAAGTTTTTATTGCTTTTATTTTGCGGAAATATTTAATAAAAAAAAGCGTGAACATCGATGAACCAATTAGCTCGGCGCCCTCCTCGATGCCCACTTGAAGCTTGTGGTTCATAGATGTCGCGAGAAACATCTCAGCAGAAAATGCGAAAACCCAAATAACAAGTGCTAACGAGCCGAGAATAAGAAGATTTTTGTTTTCGCTAAGTCTCGACCGTGCGAAGGCGACGAAATATATTACAACAATAATAGCAATTGGCGCAAGTAAAATCGGCCATTCGGGGAGATTCGAGTCGCCGATTCCGCTGTAGAGTCCGGTCTTTTCGAGATAACGCGGAATTCCGTTGTGGAAGCTTATCAGCTCGTCGATGGAAATGCCCCAGAACACTGCGAGAATAGGAATCCAGCCCCAAACCGCCTTTTTCTTCGCAGATTTTTCGAAGTCGTATATCGAAAGGACAAACATCCCCCCGGCGAAGAGCAAAATGCTATGGTAGTAAGTTCCGAGATCAGTTTGCACATCGAGATTCCAGAGAGGGTGGTTGTGGGGTGCGATGAAATGTGCCGCGAGTAAGAAAACGGTCAACCCAGCCAACACTGCTATTATCACGCCGATCGGTTTGTTTCCGATTCGTTCGCATAAGGCGCGAAATCCGAGACGGTCTTTGGTGAAGATTATGCCTGCGAGAATCAGATAGAGGGCGTAAGCGAAGGGGTGGTTTGCACGTTCGAGGATGACTTTGTTTCCGAGCATATCCCATCGCCATCCGCCGGTAATCCAAACAGCGATGCCGAGGATGATAAATAAACCCGCGATTGAGAAGATAACCGCGCGGGTTTTACGAGATTTGATTTGCCTATTCTTCGGCACTAGAACCTTCCTGTTGGTGTCTGAAAAGCCAATCCATGGGTTTCGCTTTTATTCTATTACTATTTCTTCACATCGAAGAGGATTGCTGTGATCGGCCTTTGATTACGGGGAGCACAGCTCCCTCGGAATTTACGTTACACAGCACAGCTGATGTAACGAGAAAAACAGCTCTCTCGGAATTTGCGTTACACAGCACAGCTGATGTAACGAGAAAAACTTCTCGTTGCGCAGTTGCACTGCGCAATGGGCTTGTGGGTGGAGCTTTGCTCCGTGTGTTAAAGCATATCGATTCCGATTACGCCCTTTCCATTAACATAATTACCAGCGCTGGAATATCTCCAAGCTTCCGGTACTTCGACAAGCCCTTTCCTTACGGGATTTACATGTATATATTCCGCCTTCTGGAGGAACATCTCACGGCTAATTATCTCTTCAGGATGATATCCTTCCTGCCAGAGTTGATGAACGCTTCCCTCGTCCCCGCGTCTATTAAAGAATCTCAATTGGTTGATTAACCAGGTTTTATCCTCAGCCTTTATGGCTTCAATTATTGCTTTCGCGGTATGGGCTTTGAAATCCCGCATTAGATCCGGCAAACTTGGAGAACTCAAAATTGCGTGAAGATGATTTAACATTATCACATAAGCATGAATTTTGAGGTCTTTGTTCTCCCTGCAGAACATGAAACTATCGATGATGATATCGAAGTATTTCGCTTCGATGAAAACGGGAATCCACTCAACAGTGGTCAGTGTTATGAAATGGGGTTTTTGCTTTTCGTAAACTTTGTATCGAGTTCGCATGATCTTTCTAATCTCTCTAATCTCTTTCGATTACGTGGAGCACAGCTCCCTCGGAATTTACGTTACACAGCAAAGCTGATGTAACGAGAAAAAAGCCAATCCATGGGTTTCGCTGTTATTCTATTACTATTTCTTCACATCGAAGAGGATTGCTATGATCGGCTTTCGATTACGTGGAGCACAGCTCCCTCGGAATTTGCGTTACACAGCACAGCTGATGTAACGAGAAAAACAGCAATGTCTTTTACCGAGAGGCTTACTGAAAAGGCTCCTAATTCCATTGATCTCCTTCTTCGGACATTATCTGGTTCACTTACTTTCCGCCTCCTGGGCAAATTTTTCCAGCTTCTCGTCGAGGAATTTGGCTTTGATACGTTTGAGTTCCCTTCGCGGGAATCTTGCCAAAAGGCGCCAGGAGAGGTCCAGCGTGCCATCGATGTCGCGGTTTGTGTAATAGCCCTGACCGACATACTCCGCCTCGAAATCCTGAGCGAACCCGAGATAGAGCTTATCGATGTCCGAAAGAGCGGCCTCGCCGAGAATGACCGCCAGCTCCTGAGCCTCTTTGCCGCGTGCATAGGCGGCGTAGGTCTGGTTGAAAAGGTCGTCGTGGTCGATGCGGGTTTTGCCCTCGCCGACCCCCTTCTGCCGAAGTCTTGAGAGGCTGGGCATGACATCGATAGGCGGCGCGACACCCTGTTTGTGAAGCGATGGCGAAAGATAAATCTGCCCCTCGGTAATATAGCCGGTGAGGTCGGGAATCGGGTGGGTTTTGTCGCCTTCGGGCATGGTGAGCACCGGAATAAAGGTGATCGAGCCGTTGCGTCCCTTGATTCTGCCGGCGCGCTCGTAAAGCATCGCCAAGTCTGTGTAGAGGTATCCGGGGAAACCGCGCCTTCCGGGGATTTCCTTACGTGCCGCGGCCACCTCGCGAAGGGCCTCGCAGTAGTTTGTCATATCGGTGAGGATGACGAGGATGTGCATATCTTTCTCGAAAGCGAGGTATTCCGCAGTGGTCAGAGCGATTCGCGGGGTCGAAATACGCTCGATTGCGGGGTCGTTGGCAAGGTTGAGGAATAGGACAGCCCTCTCCAGCGCGCCGGTTTTCTCGAACTCGTTGCGGAAGAACTCGGCTTCCTCGAAGGTGATGCCCATGGCTCCGAAAACAACGGCGAACGACTCGCCGGAACTTCGGACTTTCGCCTGACGGGCAATCTGCGCCGCGAGAAGATTGTGCGGCAGTCCGGACGCCGAGAAAATCGGCAATTTCTGGCCGCGAACCAGCGTGTTCAATCCGTCGATTGCGGAGACGCCGGTCTGAATGAACTCGTTGGGAAACTCGCGGGCAAAGGGGTTAATCGGCGCGCCGTTGATGTCGAGTCGTTTTTCGGGGAGAATCTCCGGGCCGTCGTCGATTGGACGTCCGAAGCCGTCGAAAACGCGCCCGAGAACATCCTCGGAAAGCCCCATCTCGATTCCGCGCCCGAGGAAGCGGACGCGCGAGCTGTAAACATCGACGCCGTCGGTGCCCTCGAAAAGCTGGACGATGGCCTTGTCGCGGTTGACCTCGAGGACTTTGCCTCTGCGCTGGGAGCCGTCGGGAAGGGTGATTTCGACGAGCTCCTCGAAAGTCGCGCCCTCGACCCCTTCGACGATGAGAAGCGGCCCTGCGACTTCGGTGATTGTTCGGTATTCTTTCAGCATTTAAGCCTCCGTTGGTTGTTATTTAATAAATTCTTCAAAATCGACGCCGATCTGGCGGATAATTGCTCTGACGGTGCCTTTCTTAATATCCTTCTTGGTTTTTGGAACAGGCACGACTTTGCCGTCCTCGTCGCGAACCCATAACTCATGGGAACCTTTGCCCTGGCGATAGAAACGAAACCCAAATCTCTTCAATCGTTTGGTTAACTCACTATATGACAACGGACTGAGCGGCATTTAAACCTCAATAGGGAAAGCTAATGTCAAACCATATTTTTCGGGCAATTCCTCTATCTTTTCGGAAACTGTCTCGCCTCGTTCCTTTCTGTAAGCGAAAATCATCTGGATAACGTCGATACAGTTGAAAATAGCTTCCTGAATGGTATTGCCCTCGGCGAAAGCACCGTCGATGTCGGCACATCGGGCAAGGAAGCCGTCGTCGTTGGGTTCGACCTGAATCGAGAGATAGCTTATCGAGTGTTTTTTGGTCATGATTGTCTCATTTTGGTTAAATTGATTTGGGGTTCATGGCGTTGGGATTTGCTTTGTGTAATTAAATCTCACCTTTGTGTTTTTCAAAGTAATCGCGGCCTTTATCTGTAACTTCCCAGATACCACGCTTCCCGGGATGAACCAATAATCCTTCCTTTGCTAAATGAAAGCGTGCCCATTTGATCCATCTTTTCCATCTTACAGGACCGGAGTCCAAGTTTTCATGGTCGGCCTCTGAAAGATTTTTCTTCATAATTTCGAAGACTCTTTCATCGGCTTCCTTAGGAGTTATCTTTCCCCCGTTTTCGATGATAGCCTTTAAGAGCGGCAATCTATAAGCCTTTTCGGGCAAGGCTTTATCATTTTCATAGCCTATTGGAAGCTCTTTTCTTTCTATCTTTGCTTGCCCATCAATACTTCCCCGGACTGTCTGGATTGAATCGGCTCCCCGAACGGGGCTTAGCCTCCAGAAATCCCAGCCGTTCACTGGTTTTCCTCCTCGAACAGCCGAACCAGCACTGCTTGGTGCAGGAAACTTCTCCCCATCCACCTCCATTGAGCCGTCGGCGAAGAGTTTGGCTTCGTAGCGTTTGCCCTTGTAGGTCGCGTAAACGGGAATTGGGAACTGGGTGTTGCCATTGGAAGGAAGAGATTCGGGCTTTTTTATTTCTTTGAGCGGAACAGGGGAGGTTTCGGTTGCTTGAGGAACGAAAGTGAACTGCGGCTCGAACCTTAGGGCTTTGACCATCTCCGCACCCTCGCGGGCATAAACGGCGGCTTCGATGAGTTTCGGACGGGGGTTCAGCCAGTTGAGCGCTTCACAGACCGAATCCGTTTTGTCCTCGATTATAACAACAACCTCGAAAGCTTTCGCGTCGGCCAGCGGTTCGAACACCTCGAACTCGAGAAATTCATATAGTCCTTTCGTTCCGAGGAGCGGGTTCACTCGTTTTGCCAGCATGGGTTCTTCCTCGATATGCTCTTTGAGCATCGACGCCAATTTTTGCCGTGCGCGATAATTTGCAAAAGCGCTGATAAACTTGCTCACCTGTTTCGAGATATGCTCGTAAACAGGATGGCTTGAAAGCTCGACCTCGACCATCACGAAACGTTTTTGTTCCGGATAGAACAAAAAGCCGTCGGGAATTGTTCCCTCGCCCAACGCGTTGGCAATTTTTTTCTTGATGTCGAGATAGATCGATTCATCCCCGAAAATTTGCCCTGCATTTTCAACAATCATGCGCTCGAATTCGTCCTCGCTTTTCGGCGAGTAGCGGCAGTAGCGGATTGCGTCGAGGAGGATTATGTCGTTATTCATTGGTCTTCCCTTTCCGGAAGGTTGCGTTTCCCTATCCCTCGGAAATCATCTCGTTCATTATCTTCGGCAGGCGGTCGATGATGTCGCCTATCTTCGATTTAACGTCGTCCTCGGCGATGTATTTCATACGCGCTATCTCCTCGCGGATGTCGTGGCCTTCGATGGCGTCGAAGGGGGCACCGCGGTCGAGGGCTTTGCGCGCCTCATCCTCGAATTTCAGGATGGCTTTGAGCATCAAATCCTGTTTGAGGGGTGAAC